>Ga0316232_1000496_pt1 | contig 59766 bp, 52 predicted proteins | sample TBHtaG_FD_206006 | JGI IMG/M metagenome (GOLD analysis project Ga0316232, IMG submission 206006) | Freshwater microbial communities from Trout Bog Lake, Wisconsin, USA - TBH18025_13 | ecosystem: Environmental > Aquatic > Freshwater > Lake > Hypolimnion/Profundal zone | place: USA: Wisconsin...
CCAAAAATACCAGGAATTGGAAGCCCGTGGAGACGGTTTATCTGAACCCTGAATCAAAGGTGGAAACGAAACTTCTTGATGCTGCATAATTTCAGCAGAGGCGACAACTACCTTGACACCCGCCGGAGACCACCCGGCTATTAAACTCCACCCCTTCCTTAATAGCGGAGACCACCTCGTTATTTAACTCCACCCCTTCCTTATTAGCGGAGGCCACCCGGTTGCTAAACTCCACCCCTTCCTTAATAGCGGAGACCATCCGGCTATTAAACTCTACCCCTTCCTTATTAGCGGAGGCCACCCGGTTGCTAAACTCCACCCCTTCCTTAATAGCGGAGACCACCCGGCTATTAAACTCTACCCCTTCCTTATTAGCGGAGACCACCCGGTTACTAAACTCCACCCCTTCCTTACTGGCGGGGGCCACCCGGTTACTAAACTCCACCCCTTCCTTACTGGCGGAGACCACCCGGTTACTAAACTCCACCCCTTCCTTACTGGCGGAGACCACCCGGTCATTAAACTCCACCCCTTCCTTATTAGCGGAAACCAACAGATTTTGCCCCCCCTCTTCCTTAATGGCGGAGAACGACTCTCGTGGTTTGCATCAAGTTCGTAGCGCGCAGGAAATAATCTATTTATACGGAGTCAAACATTTCGGCAATAAAACGGCCCACTTCCCGTGGTGCATGGGATAGCAGGCTTAAAATGAACAGATGTCCGACATATGTTGCCGGTCAGCAGATGGGAAATTACCGGCCAAGTTAAATTAAAAATTCCTTTGACTTTGTTCTTTGCCTGTCCTAATGTCCGAACGAGGCCGGGTTGTGTGATTAAACATCGACCGTTAATTCAGAGAGCAGTTCTCGAACAAAGCACGTATCCCTTTTGGCGCACACATCCGTGCCGTGGGTAAGAAGAGCCGGCTTGAAAGGGCGGGTGAGGATTGAAACAAGAGGTCGGCCCGGTCGAAGACCGCCTCCCGAGAAGCGCCCGCCTGAAAAGGCGGGTGAGGATTGACGTACATATTGGAGCAGGTTATCAAGACAAGGCTCTCTGTTTAAATGGTCGATCCAACCCCGCATGGGCGCGGAACTTGTCGACACTAGAGCCAAGCTATCGAAGCCCGTTGGCCTAATTCAACACCGAGTTCACCATTGACTATCGCTGATACCTGGGTTATTTTTGAGCAACAAGGTTTGCTGAAAGGATATTTATGCCAACAATTTCAATGTTCTTTGGGATTATAGTGCGCATGTATTTCGCACCGAACGAACATCCACCGCCGCATTGTCATGTATATTACAATGAGTTCAAAGCATAGAACTTGCGAAATACTCTAAGGTAACCTTCCAAGTCTTCAGACGAAGCTTGCTTTAGCTTGGGCGGTACTGCATCAGGAAGAATTGCTAGCTGATTGGACACTGATTATGAATGGAGAAGAGCCATTCAAGATTCAACCGTTACAATAGAGGAGTCGAAGAATGTATCCTTCGGTAAAAGAAGTTGTCCCCGGTGAAGACTACATCCTCTCCCTTGTTTTCGATAATGGTGAAAACGGCACTCTTGATATGAAGCCGATGCTGGATTTCGGCATCTTCCAGCGGATCAAGGATTATGAAGCGTTCAAACGTGTTCGCGTCGCGTTCGACACCATTGAATGGGAGTGCGGGGTAGACCTCGATCCTGAGTACGTATATGCAAAATGCCAGGTGAGCAAGGTGGCCTAACGGGCCTGCAACTCTGCAGGCCCGTTCAATACACTTACAAAAGGAGGTTCGAGAGATGAGGATTACGTTTGCTTGCTTGATGATCGGCTTGTTGATGGCGGGGTCTGTTGCTGCGAAGGAGCCTGAAACTGGGAAAGACACCTTCTCGGTGATTCATTCCAGGAAGAGTGTCAAGTCCTTCACCGGTGCGGTTGTCAGCAAGGAGGACCTGGATAAGATTATCCGGGCCGGTATGGCTGCGCCGACGGCCGTCAACAAGCAGCCGTGGTCGTTCGTGGTGGTGACCGACAGGAAAAAAATGGACGCGCTTGCCGCCGGTCTGCCCAACGCACGGGGCATTGACAAGGCGGGTGCGGTCATTATCGTCTGCGCGGAACCGGAAAAAGCCAACTTGCAGAGCAGGGATTTCGCCATTATCGACTCTTCGCTTGCCAGTGAAAATATCCTGCTGGCTATCGAAGCTCTGGCGTTAGGCGGGCATTGGACGGCTTCTTTTCCCTACGAGGATAAGATGAAACATGTCCGTGCGGTGCTTGGCATACCGGCCAATGTCATTCCGCTGAACGTTATACTGGTCGGCGTCCCGACCGGCGAGGATAAGCCGAAGGACAAATACCAGAAGGATAAAATCCACTGGGGGAAATGGTAGGCTGCCAGGCATGACGCTGGGCTTATTGGGGGAGGGCGGGGCGCGCATCATTTTAGTTCGCCCGGCTCGGCCCCTATAGCTTCTTCTTAAGCCAGGAGGACGCATCGGGCAAACGCTTGGCTTCGGCCATGCTGAGTATATCGCACAGGCTCTCGCCACGCTCTATGGCCTCGGCGATCCGACAACAATCGCGGTACTGGAGATGGTCGAAGAACGCTCCCGATGGGCTGACTGTCAGCATTTGCCGGGTCAGCTCACAGGCCAGCTCATACCGTGTCTGTATCACGCGGGCGCCCCCCTTTTAGCGAATCTCGGGACGGACAAAGCTGGAGTCAGAGCTTCTCCTTAAGCCATTTGTACGTCTTGGGCCACCGGAAAACTTCCGGCATGAAGAGGATTTCCTCTTTGCTGCAACCTTTCTCAAGCGCCTCTGCGATGCTGCTGTAGTCGGAATACGAATCAGGGGGGCAGGTCGTCAACAACTCACGGGCGAGTTTAATACGAGGGTTCATCTGATTTCCCTCCTTCTTACGCTAAAGCAGCCAGGAAATGACCGTGTCTGTACTTTTACGCATTAAAGAAGCACCGCTGCTCAGAAAGCTCAGTGCAGCCGCCCGGCAGGAGGGGTGCTGGGAAGGACAGAGTAGTTTCGAGTTTTCGTTGAGTCGGCTCTGGCAAAAAAACGTTCATGCGCCGATTCGGAAACTGTTTACAGTTATTTTAGTCCCATTTAAGTTTTTTAAGCAACAACATTTTTTCCTTATTTTTAGTGGGACGCCAGTCAAAGAATGTCGGTGAGCAGTCAGGAGACGAAGGATCACTGAAATAGATTTCGGATCAGGCTGGCTGGTTATTGGCTGAACGATCCCGCAGTTTCGCAGGTGTCGGGACGACAGGTTCATTCTAGTTGGGGAACCCCATGCGGGCATCGGTAAGGTCGTTTGCCATTACCTGGTATGGCAATAGGAGGGGTGTCTTGAATAAACCGGCGCGGATTCTTGCTGGAGCATTGCTTTGGTTTTTGCTGCCGACCTCGGCTTCGCACGCAGAGGGCGGGCGGATGTATGCCGGAGGCCAAGCCGGGATGTTCCTGCCGCTGGAGAGTGCGGTCACGCTCGATCCGGCCGGGATCCAGGGGCGACTCACCTATAACCCCGGCATCGTTCTTTCAGCCGTCGCCGGCTATGAGTTCGCCAACGGGGTGCGCGGCGAGGCCGAGCTCAACTTCAGACGGGTGACCACGGACAAGCTTTACGGCAGCGGCGCTCCGGTCCAGGTCGACGCCGATGTTCACTCCTACGGCGTCATGGCCAACGCCTATTACGATTTCAGGACGCAGACCGCCGTCACCCCTTTCCTGGGGGGAGGTTTGGGACTCGCCGTGGCCAGCTTCGGCAGGGGCTCCTCTGCTGGGACGACGCTCTGGAACTCGGGACAGGACCGGGCGCTGGCCTACCAGGGCATCGCCGGACTTGCCGTCGCTTTGAACGACCGCATCCTGATTGATTTCGCTTACCACCATTACGGCACTTCCCCGCTGCATTACGATACGCTCCGGTCTCAGTACAAAGGAATCAACCTGGCGACTGGCATACGCTGCAGGTTTTAATTCTACTTGTCACTTCTCCCTGCCAACTCTCCCCCTTCCGGAGGGGAGGGGACTCTCAGGATGATGTTCTGAGGTGATAAGTATTCCACCAAGGGAATTTAAGCCCAACGAGCCTGGGCGAATGATGATTCGCCCCTACGAAATCTGGGCTTAAGGCCCCCATGATTGGAACTTTGGCTTTAGCACCACTGGGCCTTAAGCACCCATGATCGGCATCTGGGCCTAATCAGCCGGAACCGGCCATTGGGCTTAATCACCCGAATCCGCAATTGGGCTATGTCATCGGGAGACGGTCGCGCATATTCACTAAACTCTCCTCGCTTTGAGACTCCCCGTGTTATAACGTTTATCTCAAGTTTATGAACACTCCCGCCGATACACTCCTTATACCGGGTACTCCATTACGACATAGTGGCATGAGTTGCTGGTAATGGTGACGCAGGTCACATATCTTTCTTGATTATTGCTGTAGTATTGGCCCATAATCAGTTGCCCGCGGATTCCAACCATTGCTTGATGGGAGATCCATGGTTTGTCAGCTTTCATTTAGCCGTCCAACCAGGAGATTGCGAGCTTTGTCAACTCCTCGAACGAAAAGGTCCAACATGCGCCATATGACAACCTTTGCCATGCTGTTCCTGCTCGTCTCCCCGGCGCTTTCGTTCGCCTCGGGCGGCGCGGCGGCTTCTGAACGCTTAGCTTCCGTCGCAGGCGGCGACTCAGGCCACAGCGTCACTATCGGCTACACCGACTCAGGGCGCCCCATAACCTTTGACAGTACCGAATCGGGCGTATCCGTCACGCTTGAGGGCGCCGAGCCTGCCACTTCGGCTAGCGGTGAGGCTAGCGACTCGAATGCCGGACCAGTCCTCTACTTCAATAATTCCAACCTTCCCGCCGGCAACGAGCAGAAGGCTGCCTTTCTCCCGGCCGCTTTCGACAGCAAGGATTCACGCCGTTCGGCCACCATCGACCGCCTGTTGGAGCGCGCTATCGCTGCAAACCTGATCGAGGGCGGCGTCGCCGTGATCGGCAACCATAACGGCATCCTCTCCACCACGGCGCGGGGACGGCTCAATTCGGCCGCCGGCTCGCCGCTGATCAACGAGCGCACCATCTTCGACCTCGCCTCGCTTACCAAGGTGATCGCCACCGCACCCGCGGTCATGAAGCTGCTGGACCAGGGGCGCATCGCCCTGTCGGACCCGCTTTCCCGCTGGTTCCCCGAATTCGCGGACCCGGGCCATCAGGAAATCACCGTCCTCAACCTGCTGACCCACACCTCCGGGCTGGACGACGTCGGGGTGAGCTCCGAGCAGCCCATGCAAAGCGCCATCCGCAAGGCCGCCGCGGAAAAATACCGCTCCCGGCCGGGCAGCCACTTCCACTATGCCGATATAAACTTCATTCTGCTGGGGGAGCTGGTGCATCGGGTCTCGGGCGAACCGCTCAACGCGTTTTGCCAGGAACAGATCTACGGACCGCTCGGCACCTCGGAGACCATGTTCCTGCCGCCGCGCGCGCTCGCCGGTGCCATAGCCCCGACCGCCTCGGGTGCCGCCTGCGGCATCGTGCAGGACCCCAACGCTCGCCGGCTGGGCGGCGTCGCGGGACACGCCGGCTTGTTCAGCTCGGCGTACGACCTGTCGCGTTTCGCCCGCATGATGCTGGGCGGCGGCATGCTGGACGACAGGCGCATCCTCTCGGAACAGATCGTCACCCAGATGACCTCTCCCTACGTCACCAGTAACGGCGCCGTCATGCGCGGGCTGGGCTGGGACATGAACTCGCCCTTTTCCGCACCCAAGGGGAGCTTCTTCTCCCAGACTTCCTTCGGGCATACCGGTTACAGCGGCTCCTCCATCTGGATAGATCCCCAGCAGGACCTGTTCGTGATTTTGCTGACCAACCGGATCAACTACCGGGACACCCATAATTTCAATCAACTGCGCAGGGACGTCTCCACGGTGGCGTCCGCCGATTTCAAGATCCCCGGCAGTGCCCAGGGGGGGGCGCCATCCTGGGAAATATCCAGGATCAACGCCAACCTGCTGCAGGCCGTGACTCAGGCGATACAGTCGGGGCCGCGCGGCCATAAGCTGGCTGCACTGGGCGGGCAGAAATGGCAGCACCAAAGCCGCCTGCAGAGGCGCTCCTGCAGGGCGAACAGGATCATGGCACACGGAGCCGGAACCCGCCGCGGCGTCCGCGGCGCCGACGCTCGTCGCGCCACCCGTTCCGCCAGGGTCCAGACCGGCAAGTCCGCGCTGTCCGGCAAGAAGAGGCGTACTCAGGGACGTCGCGCCTAAGCCTTCATCCGGCCCGGCGCCTCCAATGCGCCGCTGGCAACTGGATGCATATCCCTTCATCTGTTAAAATCCGTGTCAATCTTCTCCCGCCTCCAACCCCCTGAGTACCTTTCACCACCAGTTTCTTAGTTCACCGCACCAAGTGCATGATTTGGCCCTGTTTGCACTCTGCTCGCCACTTCTTCTTGTACTGTGCTGGCAGCGGTGCCTGTTGATGTCGCCAGGGACCAAATCTGGGCTTTTGGTTTCCCGTTAGTGGCTTCGCTGGCTTCGGCGCTTCGACTCCGCTCAGCGAACGAGGTTCGTCCCGCGCCGGAACCAGATAAATTCTGTTTGCATCTTTTTGTTGGGTATGTTAACGAATGGTAATCATTCTGTCTTTACGACGTGGAGGGTGGTGCCATGGAGAATCTGAACATTGGTATGCTGTGCAGCTGCTGTGATTACCGCTCCTACCGGTTGCCTGATGTGGAAGGGTTTACCGCTCGCCAGCGCCAGCTGATAGAAGAGCTCTGCAAGCTCTGCATTGAAAATCTCCGGCGTGACGCCGCCCAGCTGTGATTAGCTGGTTCCGTGCATAGCGAACTACTGCAGGAGTGCTACCGCCAGTCGCTTTGTCTACTGCGTGAGAATATGACGCCCGGCGGCGTGCTTGCCTCGGTGCGCAACCTGAAATCCGTGGGGCGCCACTACGCAAGCATCTTCGGCAGGGACGCCTCCATCTGCGCACTCGGCATGGCGGCCTCCGGCGAACCCGACCTGATCCAGTCCGCGCGGGACGGCCTGCTGACCCTGGCCAGATACCAGGCGCCCAACGGCCAGATCCCCAAGTACGTCAAACCCGAGGTGGACGAGGTCGATTTCTGGTATACCGGCTGTATCGACGCGACCCTCTGGTGGCTGATCGCCATCCGCATCATGGATCGCATGTTCCCCAGCGCACGCCTTGGCGAGGAACTGGAGCCCCGGACCGCCTTAGCTCTGCGCTGGCTCCAATGCCAGGAACACCAGGTCTGGTATCTGCTGCAGCAAAACGAGGCAAGCGACTGGGCCGACATCATGCCGCGCTCCGGGTTCGTGCTCTACACGAACGCGCTTTGGTACTGGACCAAGAAACTCTACGGCCTGCCTACCGCGCAACAAACCCGCGATTACGCAAACCTGCTCTTCTCCCCCTTCGGGAACGCGGTGCCCGAACAGCGCCGTGCCCGCCTGCTCATGCATTACATCAGGAACCGATGCAAGCCGACCCCCTTCTACCTGAGCTTCGTGAACTTCTCCACCTGGGGCGAGGAGGTCGACGTCTTCGGCAACATCCTCGCCCAGTTGGTCGGGGTCGGGGACGCCTCGGGCGCCGGAAGGACGGTCTCGGCTCTTTTGGCGCTTAAGGCCAATCAGCCCCATCCGATCCGGGTCGTCGGCCTGCCCATCCGGCAGGACACCGCGCTCTGGCGCCTCTACATGCAGCGGCACCGGCAAAACCTTCCCTGGCAGTACCATAACGGCGGTATCTGGCCCTTCGTGGGGGGATTCTGGGTCCTGCTGCTGGCGCGGCTCGGCAGGGAGCAAATGGCCTGGCAGGAGCTGGAAAGGCTGGCCCTGGTGAACCGGGTGAACGATTGGGAATTCAACGAGTGGCTCCAGGGGCAAAGCGGCGAGCCGATGGGGATGGCGCGGCAGTCCTGGAACGCCGCCCTGTACATTCTGGCCTACCGTGCCCTGAGCGATAAGGCCCGGTTTTTCTTTTGACCGGGGAACCCCCGGCGTCTGCCTAATTATTTTCAGCCCAGGGTGACTTTTGCTGCCGGGATGATTATCATTTGAACAGTGCACGATTTATAGGAGGGGAAAATGAACGGATGGCTTCACAAATTCAGCTGGGCGCTGCTGGGCGTCCTCATGCTCGCTGCATTGCCGGGCTGCGGTTACAACACGATGCAGGCCAAGGAAGAGGCGGTATTTGCCTCCTGGGGCGACGTCGAGGCGGCCTACCAGCGCCGCGCCGACCTGGTGCCCAACCTGGTCGAGGTGGTGAAGGGGTACGCGAAACACGAGTCCGAGACGCTGGTCGCGGTCACCGAGGCCCGGGCCAAGGTCGGCTCGGTGCAAGTCTCCAAGGACGCGGTGAACAACCCGCAGGCGCTGCAGCAGTTTCAGCAGGCCCAGTCCCAGTTGAGCGGCGCGCTGTCGCGCCTGATGGTGGTGGTGGAGCGCTATCCGGATCTCAAGGCGAACCAGAACTTCATGGACCTGCAAAACCAGCTGGAGGGGACCGAGAACCGGATTAACGTCGCCAGGGTGCGCTACAACCAGGCGGTCCAGGACTTCAACACGACCATCCGGGTCTTTCCCAATTCGCTCACCAACTCGCTCATGCTGCACCTGGTGCGCAAGGAACCCTTCAAGGCCGAAGAGGGCGCGCGGCAGGCACCCAAGGTGAAGTTCTGAGGAGCCCAGCGGCAGATCCTCCCTCGCCCCCTGGGAGAGGGGGTTGACTTGAGGCAACTCCCCCCTGTCTCCACTGCCGTTAAGTTAAGGCTCCCCCTCCCCTGGCGGGAGGGGGGGGGGGAGGGTGAAGTTGCCAACTCTGGTAAACGTGGCACTTTCCCCCGCCCCCCGACCCCCTCCCGCCAGGGGAGGGGGAGAGTTTAGCCGAGTGGGGATGGTTAACTTGAATGGCAGTGCCCCTGTCCCCCCTTTGCCAAGGCCCAGCGCGTGACGGTGCCGAATAGATGCAATCCTGAAACGGCTGGCGGATAACCGATGTATGGCGCAAGGTTTGCGCCCACGAAGGTCTACGATGAAGAAAATCCTGCTTTTGACCGGTATGCTCCTGATTGCTGCGCTCTGCCATGCGGCCGGGGTTCCCCAGCTGCGCGGACATGTCAACGATTATGCCGCGCTGCTTTCTCCCGAGGCCGCGCAGAGGCTCGAAGGGGAGCTGACGGCGTTCGAGCAAAGCGACTCCACCCAGATCGTCGTGCTGACCATTCCGTCTCTTGAGGGGCAGGATCTGGCACAGTACTCCATCGGGGTCGTCGAACAGTGGAAGATAGGGCAGAAGGGGGTCGACAACGGAGCCCTGCTGCTGGTCGTCAAGGATGACCGGAAGATCCGCATCGAGGTGGGGCGCGGCTTGGAGGGGAAGCTCACCGACCTGGTCTCGGGGCGCATCATCCGCAATGAAATCTCGCCGGCCTTCAAGCTCGGCGATTTCGATGCGGGGATCAGTGCCGGGGTTGGCGCCATCATGGCGACGGTACGGGGCGAATATGCGGCGCAGCCCCGCGACATCCGGCAGGGGAGGCGGGGGGCCCATCCCATCTTCACCCTGCTGATCTTCGTTGCGGTGGCCGCCGTGTTCCTGGGCGGCATCTCGCGGGTACTCGGGGGAATCGCCGGGGCGGTCGGCTTACCGGTGGCGGCCTTCCTCTCCTTTGCCGGACTCCCGCTGGCTGCTTTGGCGGGGCTTGCCGTCGGCGGATTTTTCCTGGGGCTTTTCCTGGCCTTCCTGTTCGGCAGCGGGGGGAGGGGAGGCTTCGGCGGGCCCTTTATGGGCGGCGGCTTCGGGGGCGGCTTTGGCGGCGGCTTTGGAGGCGGCGGCGGAGGCGGCGGTGGCTTCTCGGGGGGCGGCGGGAGTTTCGGCGGAGGCGGCGCTTCGGGCGACTGGTGAGGGGATGACCCATGGCAAGCGGTAAAACGGATTTTTTTAGCGATGCGGAAAAGGAAACCATCCGGCGCGCCGTGGCTGACGCCGAGGCCCTGTCGTCCGGGGAGATCGTCACCATGGTGGTCCGGGAAAGCGAGCGTTACCGGGAGGCGGAGCGGTTGGGTGCGCTCCTGGTCGCGGGCCTGCTGGCGGCCGTCGCGACCGTCTCCCTGCACCATGTTACCATCTGGAGCTATATCCCCGCGGTTGGCCTGCTGTTTTTTCCGACTCTCTGGCTGTTCCGCTGCTTTCCCCGGCTTAAGCTCTCCTTCGTGGGGCGGCGCCGGATGGCCGAAGCGGTCCATGACAGGGCGCTGCGCGCCTTCTACGAGAAGGGGCTCTACCGCACCCGGGACGAGACCGGCATCCTGATCTTCATCTCCACGCTGGAGCGCAAGGTGTGGATACTGGGCGACCGCGGCATAAACGGTCGGATCCCGCCCGGCTCCTGGCAGACGCTGGCCGGCGAACTGGCCGCGGGGATCCGCTCGGGCCGGGCCGCCGACGCCCTGTGCCGCGTCATCGCCGGCTGCGGCAGCGAACTGGCCCGGCACTTCCCGCGCAGGGCCGATGACCGTAACGAGCTCCCCGACGAGATGATAACGTTACCGTGAGAGTCGTCCGGATTCGGGGGGGCGCTTGAGCAGGGAGGAAAAGCCGTTTCCTGTGGTGGCAGCGCAATAAAAGGTTTGACATTATTGGCCTTGCGCCGCCATTATTAGTGTTTCGGTGCCTGAAAGGCCCCCAGCTGCACCAGAGATGACGGGAAGGCTCGCCGGAGTTCCCGCAGGAGAATTATATGACTGCTCATATCAAGACGCCTGGTTCCCCGGCCCAGGACAACACGCGCAAGCCGCTGGGACAGATCTTTGTCGAGCGGGGTCTGCTGACGGAGATTTCCGTGCAGCGGCTGGTCGCCCATGCCAAAAGCAAGAATATCCGGCTCGGCGAGCTGCTGGAGGTCATCGGGCTGATCACCCCGGAGGAATTGGCGGAGGCCCTGGCCACCCAGTATCGCTGCAAGAAGATCACGGACTTCGCCAAGTTCTCCTATTCGCCTGCCATCCTGCGCACCGTTCCGATGGAGATGGCCGTCAAGAACACCATCTTTCCCCTGAAGATGGACGGCGACAAGCTGGCCTTGGCTGTCGCCGACCCAACCATAGAGGGGCTTTACCAGGAGATCTTCACCCAGCAGAACCTCAAGCCGATCCTTTACGTTTCCACCCGGACCGAAATCAACCGGGCCATCGCCCGGCATTACCTGGGGCAGGCGATCCAGGATCCCAAGGTCAAGACCATCCTGCTGGTCGAGGACGACATGCTGGTGCGGGAGATGGTGGCGAAAATCCTCACCAGGAAGGGGTACACGGTGGAGACCGCCGTGGACGGCATGGACGCCTTCAGCAAGATCTTCACCCTGAAGCCGAAGCTGGTCATCACCGACAAGGTCATGCCGAAGCTGGGTGGCTACGAGTTCCTCTTCGCCATCCGCAACATCCCCGAGTTCCGCTACATGCCGGTCATCCTGATGACGGCGGCGGCCACCCCGGACGAAGAGAAGGAGGCGCTGGAAAAGGGGTTCTTCGATTTCGTGCTGAAGCCGGTGAAGGAGATCGGGCTGCTGACGCGGGTCCAAAGGGCGTTCCAAAGCTCCGAAAGCCTGTACGGCAAGACCGGCTAGAGGCAAAGGCTCAAGCCTTAACGCAAAGACGCAAAGGCGCAAAGACGCTAAGAAAAACGTACTCCAGGGTAAAAACTCACAGCTTTAGGGTGGAAGCGGGTTCCCTTCGGCTCCGCTCAGGGAGCAGGCGTTCGCTGAGCGGAGTCGAAGCGCAACCAAGCCGTGTTCAGGATGAAAACAATTTAAAAAGCGGGACGGATTAAATTATCCGCCCCGCTCTTTGTTTTACTGCCGTGTACCGGTAAAGCTACTTCCCGCCGGCCACCATAAGCTCGCTCACCAGTTTGGTGAAGCGCAGCGGATCCTTGATCGGGGTCCCCTCGGTGAGGAGCGCCTGGTCGAAGAGCAGCTCGCAGTAGTCAGCCAGCTTCGGGTTGGTCTTGTCCTGGTCGAACATCGCCGTCATCACCAGCATGATCGGGTGGTCCGGGTTGAGTTCCAGGATGCGCTTGGCCTCGGGAACCTCCTGGTTCATCGACTTGAGGATCTTCTCCATGTTGGCGTTGAGTCCCATCTCGTCGGCCACCAGGCAGCAGGCGCTCTCGGTGAGACGCGAGGATAGGCGCACTTCCTTCACCTTTTCCTTGAGCGTCTCCTCGATGAAGGAGATGACGCCGCCGAACTCCTTCTTCGCCTCCTCCTTCTTCGCCTCGTGCGCCTTCTTCTCTTCCTCGGAATCGAGCTCGAGATCGCCCCTGTCGATTGCCTTCAGGTGCTTCTCGTTGTAGGTGGTGACGGTCTGCACCACCCACTCGTCGACCGGATCGGTCATGTAGAGGACCTCGAAGTCCTTCTTGCGGAACACTTCCATGTAGGGCGAGTTCTCAACGGCGGCGCGGGACATGCCGGTGATGTAGTAGATCTCCTGCTGGGCCTCGGGCATGCGCTCCAGGTATTCCTTGAGGGAGACGTACTTGCCGTTCTCGGTCTTGGAGCTCTCGAACAGCAGCAGGTCCTGGATCTTCTCCTTGTTGGCGTGGTCGAAGTGGATCCCTTCCTTGAGGACCGGCCCGAACTCGGCGTAGAACTTGAGGTAATTCTCCGGCTCCTTCTCCTTCATCTCGGCCAGGGTCGAGAGGATCTTGCCGACCAGGCTCTTCTGGATGCGCTTGATCTGCACGTCCTCCTGCAGGATCTCGCGGGAGACGTTGAGCGGCAGGTCGGAGGAGTCGACGACGCCCTTGATGAAGCGCAGGTAGTCGGGGAGCAGCGCCTCGCAGTTGTCGGTGATGTAGACCCGTTTCACGTAAAGATGCACGCCTTTCTTGTGATCCCTCATGAAGAGGTCGAAGGGCTTATGGGAAGGGATGTAGACGATCGCCTTGAACTCGCTCACACCTTCGGCCGAGTAGTGGATGGTGGAGAGCGGCTTGTCGTAGTCGTGGGAGATGTGCTTGTAGAACTCCTCGTACTCCTCCGCCGTGATGTCGCTCTTGGACCGGGTCCAGATCGCCTTCATGGAGTTGAGGGTCTCCTCGGTGGTGACGTCGATGTTGCCGCCCCCCTCGATGACCTTGCCGTCCTGATCCTTCACCGGCTCGGAGCGGGTCACGTCCATGACGACCGGGTACTGCACGTAGTCCGAGTACTTCTTGATGATGGAGCGGATTTTCCACTCGTCGAGATACTCTTTGGTCTCGTCCTTGAAGTGCAGCACGATCTCGGTGCCGCGGGTTTCCTTCTCGCACTCCTCGATGGTGTAGCTGCCGTCGCCGGTCGACTCCCAGCGGCAGCCGAACTCCTTGCCGCCCGCTTTCCGGGTGGTGAGCACGACCTTGTCCGCCACCATGAAGGAGGCGTAGAAGCCGACGCCGAACTGGCCGATCAGCTCCGGGTTGTCGGACAGGTTCTGTTCCTTGAGGCTTGCCACGAAGTTGCGGGTCCCCGACTTGGCGATGGTGCCGATGTTGTCGGCGACCTCGTCGAGGTTCATGCCGATGCCGTTGTCGGTGATGGTGAGGGTTCCGGCCTCCTTGTCGGCGTGCAGCTTGATCTTCCAATCCGCGTTCCCTTCCAGGAGCTCCATGTTGGAGTGGGACTCGAAGCGTACCTTGTCGATGGCGTCCGACGCGTTGGATATCAGCTCCCGCAGGAAAATCTCCTTGTTGGAGTAAAGGGAGTGGATCACCAGGTCGAGGAGTTGCTGGACCTCGGTCTCGAACTTCTTGACGGTTTTGCCCATGTTTCTTGTTCTCCTTTTCAGCACTTTTTTATAAGCCTTCCACCAACCTAATCACTGGGTGGCCGTTTTTCAAGGGTGAATTTTAGGAAGATCAGAAATGCCGCAGGTACTGGTCCAGGATCGCCGGGTGCAGGTTCAGGGTCATGACTTCCCAGGCTTCCCGCAGCGCCTCGGCGTCGTTGAGCGCGTGGTGCGCCGGCAGGTCGGCGAAGGCCTTTTGCCGCGCCTCCTGCAGCAGGGGGACCAGCTCCGGGAAGTTCTCGGAGAAAAAGGTCACGGGCTCCCGGTAGAGATTCTCCGGCAGCATGCCCGCCAGCAGGTCGAGCATCAGGACCCAGTCGTAGCCGGGCGCGTCGGTCACCACGCGGACCGGTCGGGCGCGCTCTGCCAGCCAGTCGGCGAGCCGGCGCCCCGCATAGCAGCGCTCCTGGAGAAAATCGCCGGCGGTGAGCTGCGGCAGGATGGTCTGCGCCACGAACGGGGAACATCCCTCCCGGCTCCAGCCGTTGCTCATCTCGGCGTAAAACCGCTCGCCGCTCTCCGAGACCAGGCCGATGCTGATGAGCTGCGGATAGTCGAAGTCGGTGAACTCGGTGTCCATGAAGATGAGCTCGGGGGTCAGGTCCGATCCTGCAGGCCGGTCGCTCCTGGGTTTTTTGGGCCGCGTCCGTGCCTTGGCGTGCTCGCGGCAGAGCGTCTTCGCGAAACCGTGCCCCACCTGGAGCGATCCGGCGCCGCCGCACTGCTCGCAGGTCGCCGCGGCGCGGAACTCAGCCTCGTGGGCCAGTTCCCGGACGATGTAGGAGGTCGAAGCGGCCCGCAGGAACAGCCCGCCCAGCCTCTCCTCGGCGTGGAGGCCTGCCACGCGGGGCATGCCGAGATGTTCCAGCGCCTCGATCGCGGTGCAGAGGTCCCAGACGATGGGAAACCACCCCTCGCCGCACGCCACGCCGCCGCCCGGCGCCCCCAGGTAGCGGGGGAATCTTTCCAGCAGGGCGTCCCCGGCAATGCTCCCCGCTGGCTTCACCCGCCAGGCCGGCAGCAGGAGCTTCTCGGTCGCTCTCTTGAAGGAGACGATCAGATCGACACCGGTGAGGGCGAGGCGGCGCAGGGTATTTTTCAGCAGGGTTGCGGTTGGCACGGGTTCTCCGTTCAAGGGGGGCAGCGGGGTGAGGGGGAAGGCTGCCACGGTTGAGCCTTCCCCCCTACTTCGCAGGGGGGACACAGCTAAAGTCGACTCGTTAACTTAATTTCAGTGACCTTGTTCCCCCTTCGCAAAGGGGGGGCGAGCATGTGGCATAGCGCTAAAATGGTTACAGCTGGTTCACGCTAAAGCGGAAGTCCAAGATCTGGCACTAGTTGAGTGTGCCGTGGACGGGTAACTATTTATCAACCCGCGTTAAAAGTCAAGCCGTGCTGACTTAAGTGCCCTGGGACCGTGCAGCGCATTCTCAAAACACCCCCCTTTTCTTGACACTTTTATCCCCATATGTTAGTAAAGATGGGTTAAATCCATTGTTGACAGGGAGTTGCTCCCTCCAGTCCCGAGCCCCGGCAAGCATCTCCCAAGGAGCCCCATGTACCACCCAGATTACGCGACATTCCAGACGCTCTCCACCCAAGGCAACCTGATTCCGGTGTTCCGGGAGATCCTCGCCGACCTGGACACGCCGGTCGGCGCCTTCAAGAAGATCGACGACGGCCGCTACGGGTTTCTGCTCGAAAGTATCGAGGGTGGCGAGAAGTGGGGACGCTACACCTTCCTGGGATCCTCTCCGGCCGTGGTGATCCGCGGCAAGGGTGGCTGGGTCGAGATCGTCCAGGGTGACCAGGTGCGCCGGGAGGAAGTGGCCGACCCGCTGAACTACATCCGCGACTACATGGCCCGCTACGCTCCGGTCGAGGTCCCCGGCATACCGCGCTTCTTCGGCGGCGCGGTCGGCTACCTGGGTTACGACGCGGTGCGCCATTTCGAGGAGCTGCCGGACGAGAACCCGAGCACCATCGACGCCTACGACGCCTACTTCATCATAACCGACACCATGCTGATCTTCGACAGCCTGAGCCAGAAGATCAAGGTGGTCTCCAACGCACATCTGGACGGCTCGGCCACCCCAGAGGCGGCTTACGCCGAGGCGCTTGCCAAGATCGAGGCCTTGATCGCGCGGCTGAAGGCGCCGCTGCCGGCCGCCGGCACGGCTCCCTCCGGTGCCAAGGTAGCACTCGCCTCCAATGTCGAGCGGCAGGAATTCGAATCCTGGGTGACCCGCGCCAAGGAGTACGTCCGCAACGGCGACATCATCCAGGTGGTGCTCTCCCAGCGCTTCTCCGGAGAGCTCACCGTCGACCCCTTCGACATCTACCGGGCGCTTAGGACCCTGAACCCGTCACCCTACATGTTCTTTCTGCGCCTGGACCAGACGGTCGTGGTGGGCGCCTCGCCCGAGGTCATGGTGCGCAAGGAGGGGGACCTGGTCGAGCTGCGCCCCATCGCCGGCACCCGCCCGCGCGGGGCAACCGCGGCCGCGGACGACGCGCTGGCGCAGGATCTGCTGGCCGACCCCAAGGAGTTGGCCGAGCACGTCATGCTGGTCGACCTGGGGAGGAACGACCTGGGTCGCGTCTGCCGGATCGGCAGCGTCAAGGTCACCGAGCTGATGGTCGTGGAGCGTTACTCCCACGTCATGCACATCGTCTCCCACGTGGTGGGGGAGCTCGCTCCCGGGCAGGACTCCTTCGACGTGGTGCGGGCGACCTTTCCGGCGGGAACCCTCTCCGGGGCTCCCAAGGTGAGGGCGATGCAGATCATCGAGGAACTCGAAGGGGTGCGCCGCGAGATTTACGGCGGAGCCGTCGGCTACTTCTCCTATTCCGGCAACATGGACATGTGCATCGCCATCCGGACCCTGATCGTGAAGGACGGCAAGGTGCACCTGCAGGCGGGAGCCGGCATCGTCGCCGATTCCGACCCGGCGGCCGAGTACGTCGAGACGGTCAACAAGGCGATGGGCGTCGTCAAGGCGATCGAGATGGCCGAGCAGGGACTTGACTGAGTGAGGCGGTTGAGTTGTTAAGTCGTTGAGTCGTTAAGTCGTTGAGTCGTTAAGTCGCTCAACTTAATTGGTGTGTCAAGTGCTTTCCCACTCGACTACTCAACAAGATTCTCCGACTCAACGTTTTTTCCCATAGAGGATACACCATGCTCCTGATGATAGATAACTATGACTCCTTCACCTACAACATCGTCCAGTACCTGGGCGAGCTCGGCGAGGAGGTGCGGGTTTTCCGCAACGACAAGATCTCCATCGCCGAGATCGATGCGCTGGCACCGGCGCGCATCGTCCTCTCCCCGGGCCCCTGCTCGCCCGAGGAGGCGGGGGTCTCGGTCGAGGTCGTGCGGCACTTCGCCGGACGCATCCCGATCCTCGGGGTCTGCCTCGGGCACCAGTCGATAGGCTACGCCTTCGGCGGCAAGGTGGTGAAGAGCGCAACCCTCATGCACGGCAAGACCTCGCCCATCCTGCACGACGGGGAGGGGCTCTTCGCCGGGCTTCCCAACCCCTTCCAGGCGACCCGCTACCACTCGCTGATCGTGGAGCGCGCCTCGCTTCCCGAGGAGCTGGTGGTGACCGCCTGGGTCGCCGAGGGGGAGATCATGGGGATGCGGCACCGTACCCTGCCGGTCTGGGGGGTGCAGTTCCACCCGGAGTCGATCCTGACCGAAGGCGGCAGGGAGCTTTTGCAGAACTTCCTGGACCTGTCGCACTAGGCTGAAACTTTCCTCTTAGGAGCCGTCATGATACGAAATGCAATTGCACGCGTGGTGGACCGGAACGATCTGAGCGAGCCGGAGATGATCGAGGTGATGGACCAGATCATGTCGGGCGGGGCGACGCCCGCCCAGATCGCATCCTTCATCACCGCGCTCAGGATGAAGGGCGAGACGGTCGACGAGATCACCGGCGCGGCCCGGGTGATGCGCGACCGGGCCCAGCCGATACGGGTCGGCAAGAGCGCCCTCGGCATGGACCGCGACGAAATCAACCTGGACCGCGAGACCATCCTGGACACCTGCGGCACCGGGGGGAGCGGCACCAACAGCTTCAACATCTCCACGACGGTCGCCTTCGTGGTCTCCGCCTGCGGCGTGAAGGTGGCCAAGCACGGTAACCGGGCGGTCTCCTCGTCCTGCGGCTCCGCGGACGTCTTGGAGGCGCTCGGCGTGAACCTGAGCGTCGCCCCCGAGGCGGTGGAGCGGATCATCGCCCAGATCGGCATCGGCTTTCTCTTCGCGCCCGCCCTGCACGGCGCCATGAAGCACGCCATCGGCCCCCGGCGCGAGATCGGGATCCGGACCATCTTCAACATCCTGGGTCCCCTGACCAACCCGGCGGGCGCCGACTGCCAAGTGCTGGGCGTCTACCGGGAGGACCTGGTGGAGAAGCTCGCCTACGTGCTGAAAAAGCTGGGGTGCCGCAGGGGGTTCGTGGTGCACGGCCTGGACGGCATGGACGAGATCACCCTGACCGGTCCGACCCGGATCGCCGAGGTGACCCCCGACGGGGTCGCGGTGCGGCTGGTCTCCCCGGAGGATTTCGGGCTGGAGCCCTGCGCCGTGGCCGAGCTGCACGGCGGCGACGCGGTCGGCAACGCGCTCATCGTGAAGGGGATACTTTCCGGCTGCGACGGCGCCAAGAGGCGGGTCGTGCTATTGAACGCCGCCTTCGGCCTGGTGGCGGCGGGAAAAGCCTCCGGAGTCATGGAAGGGCTGCACCTGGCCGCCGAGGCGATAGACTCCGGACGCGCCGCGGCGCAGCTGGACAAGCTGATCGCCCTCTCCAACGAGGCCGAGTAGGGGGAAACCATCAAATGACCCAGATGCCGGATGTGCTGAAAAAAATCGTTGATTACAAGACCGGGGAGCTTTCCCGGGTGAAGGGGGCCGCTCCGCTTGCCGAGATCATCGGCCGGCTCGCCGACCTGGAGGACCAGCCGCGCGGTTTCGAGGCCGCCATCGTCAACGCCTGCAGTTCCGGCTGGACCCCGATCATCGCCGAGGTGAAGAAGGGGTCCCCCTCGAAGGGGGTGATCCGGGAAGACTTCGACCCGCTGGAGATCGCCCTGACCTACCAGGACAACGGCGCCAGCTGCCTGTCGGTGCTGACCGACGAGCACTTCTTCCTGGGGCACCTGAGCTACCTGGCGCTGATCCGCGAGCAGGTGAGCCTGCCGTTGCTCAGGAAGGACTTCATCTTCGACCCCTACCAGATCTACCAGGCGCGGGCCGCCGGGGCCGACGCCGTGCTGCTCATCGCCGCCATGCTGGAGCTTTCCCAGCTGCGCGAGTTCTCCGCCATCGCACGCGAGCTCTCGCTCGACGTCCTTTTGGAGGTGCACGACGAGGCCGAGCTGGAGACCGCCCTGCAGACCGACTGCAACCTGATCGGCATCAACAACCGGGACCTGCGCAGCTTCGTCGTGGACATCACCACCTCCGAGCGGCTCGCCGCACTGGTCCCGCCCGGGCGGGTCCTGGTCGCGGAGAGCGGCATAACGCGCCGCGACGAGATCGTGCGTCTGGAGGGGAAGGGGCTGCACGCCTTCCTGATCGGGGAGTCGCTGATGCGCGAGGCGGATATCGGGACCAAACTGCAGGAGCTGCTGGGGTAGGGCGCCGCTTTCCCAAGTCCCGCACAGTTGCCATCTCATGCTGTAATAAGGAGTGGATATGAACACCAAGTTCATGCTCGATGAGTCACGCATCCCGAGGCAGTGGTACAACATCATCCCCGACATGCCCGGCCCGCTCTTCCCGGTCATCAACCCGCAGACCCTCAAGCCGGTCACGCCCGCGGACATGGGGGTCATCTTCCCGATGGCGCTCATCGAGCAGGAGATGTCCACGGAGCGCTGGATAAACATCCCGGACGAGGTGCGCGAGATCTACAAGCTCTGGAGGCCGGCGCCGCTTTTCCGCGCCCGGCGCCTGGAGCAGGCGCTGCAGACCCCGGCCAAGATCTACTACAAGTACGAGGGGGTGTCGCCCGCCGGCTCCCACAAGCCGAACACGGCGATCCCGCAGGCCTACTACAACAAGCAGGCGGGAATCCGCAGGCTCGCCACCGAGACCGGCGCCGGGCAGTGGGGAAGCTCGCTCGCGCTGGCCTGCTCCATGTTCGGCCTGGAGTGCACCATCTACATGGTGAAGGTCTCCTGCACCCAGAAGCCCTACCGGAAGAGCATGATGCAGCTCTGGGGCGGGACCGTGATCCCGTCACCCTCCGAACTCACCAACGCCGGCCGCTCCATACTCGCCGAGGATCCCGACAACATGGGGAGCCTCGGCATCGCGATCTCCGAGGCGGTGGAGGACGCGGCGACCCACGACGACACCAATTACGCCCTGGGGAGCGTGCTGAACCACGTCTGCCTGCACCAGACCGTCATCGGCCTGGAGGCGAAGGAGCAGATGGCGCTCGCGGGCGACTATCCGGACGTCGTCATCGCCTGCTGCGGCGGCGGCTCCAACTTCGCGGGCTTGAGCTTCCCGTTCATTGCGGACCGCGCCAACGGCAAAAAGGTGCGCTGCCTCGCCGTCGAGCCGGCCTCCTGCCCGACCCTCACCAAGGGGGTCTACGCCTTCGACTACGGCGACACCGCCAAGCTCGCCCCGATCACCATGATGTACACCCTGGGGCACGACTTCATGCCCCCGGGGATCCACGCCGGAGGGCTGCGCTACCACGGCGACTCAGCGCTCATCTCCCAGCTCTACCACGCGGGCGAGATCGAGGCGAAGTCGTACCGGCAAAACGCCTGCTTCGAGGGGGCGCTGCTCTTCGCGCGCTCCGAGGGGATCGTGCCCGCGCCCGAGTCGTCCCACGCGGTGCGCGCCGCCATCGACGAGGCGCTGCTCGCCAAGGAGGAGGGGAAGGAGCGGACCATTCTCTTCGGCCTCTCCGGCCACGGTCAACTCGACATGGGGGCCTACGACGCCTACCTCTCCGGCAGCCTGGAGGATTGCGAGTATCCCGAGGAGAAGATCCGCGAGGCGCTGCAGAGGCTGCCCAAGGTTTCGCTGTAGGGTGGTGGGGGCACTGTTATGGGCTGATGTTGTTTTCTGGCGCTTGATCCCCTAGCCCTCCGGGAGAGGGGGAGTTGGAGGACACCGCCATTAAGTTAACGAGGGAACTTTGGCTGTATCCCCCCTGCGAAGTAGGGGGGAAGGCTCGCGCAGCGAGACAGGGGGGTCTCTCTGCCGGCGGAAACACCCCCCTGCTTCACTGCGTTCAGCTTCCCCCCTATTCCATAGGGGGGACAGAACCACAGCATCCAGCCGGGGTGCGGCCGAAAGGCCCGTCCCGCGAGCTCTAGTGAATAAATCTAAAGGTATACGGCAATGACAAAAGTTAAGATATGCGGTATAACAACCCTTGAGGACGCCCTCATGGCGGTGCAGGCCGGGGCGGACGCCCTGGGCTTCGTCTTCTTCGAGAAATCGCCGCGCTACCTGGCTCCGGAGCGTGCCGCGGGGATCATCGCCGGGATCCCGCCCTTCATCCAGGTGGTAGGTCTTTTCGTCAACGAGCCCCTTCATCTGGTGAACGAGACTGCCGACCGCTGCGGGCTGGACCTCGTCCAGTTGCATGGCGAGGAGAGCCCCTCCTACTGCGAAGCGGTACGCAGGCGGGTGCTGAAGGCGTTCAGGGTGCAGGGGATGCAAAGCCTCGCCACCATGGCGGACTACCGGGTCGCCGGGTACCTGCTGGACGCCTATTCGCCCAACTCTTACGGCGGCACCGGCGAGCAGTTCGACTGGGACTGCGCCATCGCGGCCAAGGGCCGCGGACCGCTCGTCCTTGCCGGCGGGCTCAATTCGGAGAACGTCGCCTCGGCGGTCCTCAGGGTCGCACCTTTCGCCGTGGACGTCTCCAGCGGCGTGGAGTCCTCCCCCGGCAGCAAGGACCCGGAAAAGGTGCGGGACTTCGTCAGGAATGCCAAGAATCCGCGCTAGTAAGTCAAAGTAGGTATATAGTAGTAGAGAAGCATCATCAGAAACTGGCAGCAGGCATAGCAGGCCCTTCGACTCCGCTCAGGGACCAGGCGGTTCTGAACTGGAGTCGAAGAGTGGATATCATCACACAGAAGCACTAGGTGAAAGCGAACCTTATACTCAAAAGGAGTGGCAATGAAGATTATCGTAACCGATGAGGTGGCTCAAGAAGGACTGGCTATTCTGCAGCACGACCCGCGCGTGCAACTCGACATACGGCTGGGACTTAAGAAGGAAGAGCTCTACTCGATCATTGGTGATTACGACGTTATCATCACCAGAAGCGGCACCACGGTCGACAAGCCCCTGCTCGACGCCGCGACCAACCTGAAGATGGTGGCTCGCGCCGGCGTCGGCGTGGACAACGTGGACGTGGAGTACGCCAGCGCCAAAGGGGTGATCGTGGTGAACGCGCCCTTCGGCAACACGAACTCCGCCGCCGAGCACGCCATGGCGCTGCTGCTCTCCTTCTGCCGCAACATCCCCAAGGCCAACGCCTCGCTCAAAAGCGGCGCCTGGAAGCGCGCTCCCTTCACCGGCTACGAGCTGAAGGGGAAGACCGCCGGCATCATCGGCCTGGGCAAGGTCGGCGGCCGCGTCGCCACGCGCCTCAAGGCCTTCGAGTGCGAAGTGATCGCCTGCGACCCCTACATCGCCGAGAAGCGGGCGCACGACCTCGGCGTCAAGCTGGTGTCGCTGAGTGAACTGATCAAGGTCTGCGACATCATCACCGTCCACACGCCGCTCACCGACGAGACCCGCAACATGATCGGGAAGAAGGAGATCGCCGCCATGAAGCAGGGGGTGATCCTGATCAACGCCGCACGCGGCGGGATCATGAACGAGGAGGCGGTGCTGGAGGCGCTCGATTCCGGCAAGGTAACCGGCGCCGGCTTCGACGTCTGGAGCCAGGAGCCGCCCGACTCCGAGATCCTCAAGAAGCTGATCGCCAGCGACAAGATGGTCGTGACGCCGCACCTAGGCGCCAACACCTTCGAGGCGCAGGTTAACGTGGCGGTCGACGTGTCGCGCGAGATCATCCACTATCTGGACGAGCAGCCGCTGGAAAACGCCATCAACATCCCGAGGTTCGACGCGGCGCTCATGGGGCAGATGCGCCCCTACCTGAACCTGATGAACGTCCTTTCCGATTTCATCATTCAGCTGGCCGACACCAACCTGAACAAGATAACCTTCACCTACACGGGGCACATCGCCCAGAACGACTGCACGCCGATCACCGTCCTGGGTCTCGCCGCCCTGTTGAACCGGCGGGTGGAGCAGGACGTGAACATGGTGAACGCGCAGCTCGTGGCGGACCGCATGGGGATCGTGGTGGACGAGGTGAAGTCGAGCCAGTCCGAGGCGTTCTCCAACATGATCACCATCAGCATCGAGGGGCCGGGCGAGAAGCGGCTGGTCTCCGGGACCCTTTTCGAAGGGGTGCCGCGCATCATCAAGCTGCGCGATTACCAGATGGACTTCAGGCCCGAGGAGCACATGCTGCTGCTCGCCTACGGCGACCGTCCCGGCATGATCGGAAGGATCGGCACCATCCTCGGCGAGGCCGACATCAACATCGCGTCCATGAACCTGGGCCGGCGCGAGAAGAAGGGCGAGGCGATGGTCATCCTCTCGCTCGACTCCGCCGTCCCGCAGGACGTCGTGGAGCTGGTGAAGCAGGCCACCGAGGCGACCTTCATCAAGCCGCTCTACCTGGTGACCGTAAAGTAAGGCTGCTGTCTGGCAGCAGGCCTGTAACAGTTGACAACAGGCGTCTAACCATTGGCATAAACTTCCAACCACTGGAACAGGTTTCCAATAGCTGGCAATAAGAAAGGCCCCGGCGATATGCCGGGGCCTTTCTTATTCATCATCCATCTGCTCTACTGAAGGCCTTCATGTTCCCCCCTTGGTAAAGGAGGGACAGGGGGGATTAGCTCTTCCTTACAACTGACGCAGGCGCTATGTGGCCGCCTTCCCCCTCACCCCGACCCTCCCCCGCCAGGGGGGAGGGAGGTTTTTGTCCACTGCCGGCCCTAGGACGGTCTTCTGCCGCCGCAGGCCTTCAGCCGGGCAAAGGCCTCGCGCAGGATCGACTCGGTGGTCTCCCACCCGATGCAGCTGTCCGTGATGGAGACGCCGTAGGCGAGCGCGGAGAGGTCCTTGGGCATCGGCTGGTTCCCTTCCTTCAGATAGCTCTCGATCATGACGCCGGAGATGGAGCGGTTCCCCGCCTCGATCTGGTCCACCACGCTCTTCATGACCTCCGCCTGGCGCCGGAAGTCCTTCTCCGAGTTGCCGTGGCTGCAGTCCACCATGACGGTCGGGGTGAGCCCGGCCTTGGCGAGCATCTGCTCCGCCTTGGCGATGTCCTCCGGGGAGTAGTTCGGCTTGGAGCCGCCGCGCAGCACCATGTGCACGTCGGGGTTGCCGGTGGTCTGCACGATGGAGGTGAGCCCGTCCCGGTTCACGCCGAGAAAGCTGTGGGAGTGCTCCGCCGCCTTCATGGCGTCGATGGCGATCTGCAGGTTGCCGTCGGTGCCGTTTTTAAAGCCTATCGGAAAGGAGAGCCCGCTCGCCATCTCGCGGTGGGTCTGGCTTTCGGTCGTCCTGGCTCCGATCGCCCCCCAGGAGAGCAGGTCCGCCAGGTACTCGGGGGTGATCGGGTCGAGCATCTCGGTCGCCACCGGCAGGCCCAGCTCCGTCACCTTGCACAGCAGGTTGCGCGCTATGCCGAGCCCCTTGGAGATCAGGTGGCTGCCGTTCATGTCCGGGTCGTTGATGAGCCCCTTCCAGCCGACGGTCGTGCGCGGTTTCTCGAAGTAGACCCGCATGATGAGGAGCAGCTCCTCGGAGACTTCCCGGGACAGGTCTGCCAGCCGCTCGGCATACTCCAGGGCCCCCTTGGGGTCGTGGATGGAGCAGGGGCCGACGACCACCATGAGGCGCCGGTCCTCGCCGCGCAGGATCCGGTTGATCGCCACACGGCTCGCGCTCACGCAGGCGCCGGACTCGGCGGAAAAGGGGAACACCTGCCGCAGGTCGGTAGGCGCAATGATCGGGGTGATGCTCTTGATCTTCAGATTGTTGGTCTTAATCATCATTTCGGATGCTCCCTCGTCCAGCGCTTTTTTAATGTGTTGTAATCTAGCGCGTTTCAGGTCCGAAAGTCAAAAAAAAATGCCGCCCCGGATTTGAATTTTGAAGGGAACATATTTTTGTATGATGCAGATATATATCCAGGGTCCCGCGCCGGGCGCTCCCCTGGCCCCTATTCCGTGGGCAACAGGCCGGCGACCGTCTCCAGGGTGGCAAGTGTGGCCCCGGCGGCGAGCATCTCGGCGATGGCGCGCTCGCCGTCTCCGGGATTGAGCTCGACCGGACGGACCGCGTCGGCCAGGAGCGTCACCGCGAACCCTTCGCGCAGGGCTTCCAGCACGCTCTCCTTGACGCAGTAATCCGTCGCCAGTCCACCCACGAAGAGCCGGTCCGTCGCGATGTGGCGCAGCAGCATCGGGAAAGGGGTGCCGTTTTGCGTCACGCCTTGCAGCGCCGAATAGCCGTCATCCCAGCGCGTGGTCCCCTTGGAGATCAGGACGCATCCCTCCGGCAGCAGGAGCTGGGGGTGGAAGCGCGCCCCGGGGCTGTCCTGCACGCAGTGCGCGGGCCAGACCCCGCCGAACTCCCGGAAATGCGCGCTGTCGGCCGGGTGCCAGTCCCGCGAGGCGAAGACCGGTGAGCCCCGCTCCGAGAAGATCGCCAGGTAGCGGTTCAGCACGGGGACCACGTCCGCCCCGTGCGGCACCGCGAGGGAGCCGCCCGGGCAGAAGTCCAGTTGCACGTCGACGATCAATAGGGCCGCTCTGCGATTCATGTCTTCCTCCGGCGCACCTGGCTCTGGGTCTTAGGCCCGGCGCCCTTTCTGGTAGTGGTCCTGCACTTGGCTTATCAGCCTGAGTCTGAGCTCGTTCAGTCCTGCGCTGATGGATACCTTGTAGACGTGGGGGTTGATGAGCCGCTGGCACCCCTCCGGGAGCAGGCTCAGATCGCAGGCGCTGCGCTGCGCGGCCATCTCGAGGGTGGCGGCCGGAGCGCACCTGGAGCCACCCTCCATGACCCGGCTGCGCAGCTCGACGAACTGCGCCCGGGCCGGGATGCGCACGTGCTGCAGCGGGTTGGCCGGGTCGTAGACCAGGTCGCCCGGGGCGATCGCCTCGCCCTCCAGGGTCACGATGTCCTGTATGAAGGAGCCGTCCGGCTCGACGGCGCGCAGCACCCTTTTGCGGTCCGGCAGGGTCGCCTTGGAGACGTCGCTGGTGAGCTTCATCTTGGGCTCCCCGTCGGCCCGGACCAGTTTGTAGACCCCGCCCAGGGCGCCGCCGCCTTCACCGGCGCAGGTGGCGAGCCGGGTGCCGACCCCGTAGATGTCGACCCTGCCCCCCTCCGAGCGGATCGACTCGATGACGTGCTCGTCGAGCTCGTTGGAGGCGACGATCCGCACCCCGGGAAAGCCCGCCGCGTCGAAGGCCTCGCGCGCCACCCTTGAGAGGTAGGCGAGGTCGCCCGAGTCGATGCGCACCCCGTACAGCTCGTGCCCGCGGGCCCTCAGTTCCGCCGCGACGACCAGCGCGTTGGGGAGGCCGCTTTCCAGGGTGTCGTAGGTGTCGATGAGCAGCACGCAGGCATCGGGGAAGCTGTCGGCGTAGCGGCGAAAGGCGGTCAGCTCGTCGGGAAAGGCCATGATCCAGCTGTGCGCGTGGGTCCCCCGTACCGGGATGCCATAGACCTTGCCCGCCAGGACGTTACTCGTGCTGCGCACCCCGCCGATGTAGGCGGCGCGGGCCACCGAGAGCCCGCCGTCCGGGCCCTGGGCGCGCCGGAGGCCGAACTCCAGCACCTGGCCGCCCCCCGCCGCGCGGTTGATGCGCGCCCCCTTGGTGGCGACCAGCGTCTGGAAGTTGATGATGTTGAGGAGCGCCGTCTCCACGAACTGCGCCTCGGCGAGTCCCCCCTCCACGGTCAAAAGCGGCTCCCGGGCGAACACCGCGCACCCCTCGGCGGGGGCGGTCACCGAGCCCCGGAAACGGAACCCCTCCAGGTAGCAGAGAAAGTCGGGCCGGAACAGCTTGAGCCCCTCCAGGTAGCCCAGGTCCTCCTCGCTGAAGGCGAGCCCTTCCAGGTAGCCAAGCGCCGGCTCCAGTCCCGCGAACACGGCGTAGCCCCCCTTGTACGGGTTTTGCCGGAAGAAGAGGTCGAAAACGGCGGTGCGCTCGTGCATCCCCTGCTCGTGGTACCCCGCAAGCATGGTCAGTTCGTAAAGGTCCGTGAGCAGCGTCGCATAGCGCATTGACACCTCCGCTAGTTGTGGGCTTTGCCCTGGTTGATGGCCTGGAGCAGCCGGGCGGCCAGGTTCGGGTCCAGCGCCTGGAGCGCGCGGTACTGCGCCCGGGCCTGGGCGGCGTCACCCAGGGAGAGGTAGGCGAGGCCCAGCTGGTAGTGCGTGTCGGGATTGCTGGGCCAAAGCGCCAGCAGGGCGTCGAACGCCTCTATCGCCTCGGGGAAGCGCCCGGTCTTGAGATAGATCTCGCCCAGGTTGGCAAGGGCCAGGGCGAGCTTCGGGTCGAGGCGCAGCGCCTGCTTGAGCGAGTCGATCGCCTCGGCGCTGCTCCCCGAAAGCGCCTGCGCCGTGCCGAGGTTGAGCCAGGCGAGGGGGTTTTCCGGGTTGATCGAGAGGCTGCGCCGGAAGGCCTCCGCCGCCTCACGGTAGCTTCCTGCGCCGTTCAGGGAGAGCCCCGCTTGGAACCAGTCCTGCGCATCCAGGTATTCTTCCTGGCCCAGCGCTGCCGGCAGGGGCCTGGCCTGCAGGGTGCCGGCCGACAGGGCTGCCAGCAGCACGAATAAGCCGCCGACGATCTTGGGTTTCATGACGGTACACCTCGCTCGCTGACAACTTTAGCATGCTGGAGGTTTTTTTCTATTCTTAATTAACTCTAGCCTGGCCCAGGAGGCGGCCAGCTGTCAATAGGGAAATTCCGAGCTCTGTCCCCCCTGCGAAGTAGGGGGGAAGGCTCGCGCAGCGAGACAGGGGGGTCTCTTTGCCGGGCCCCCCCCCCCCTGCTTCTCTACGTTCAGCTTCCCCCCTATTCCATGGGGCTGATGTTGATTTCCCTCGGGGCACGGAAGGCGGGCGAATACAAGATTCGCCCCTACCAGCGCGATGAGGTGTAGGGGCGAACCTCGTGTTCGCCCGTGAGCGACGTCCGCATTCACCCCGCGTGGGCACGGGGTGCCCACGCTACGCACTGATGGCGATTTTCACCGCCTTATCCCCTCGCCCTCCGGGAGAGGGGCAGGGGTGAGGGTGTCTCCACAGAGCAGCTATCACGCCAGGGCAAATCCCTCACCCCCGCCCTCCTGCGCCAAGGCTTCGGCGGCCAAGCCCTCTCCCGGAGGGCGAGGGGGAGTCGTAGGTGGGCAGCCCCTGCCCACCGCCCAGGGGTGCACAGTCGGTTTTTACTGGTACGGCCCCCCGGATTCTGATAGATAATGAATCCATTCACCCGATGCAGCGCCGCCGCAGGGAGCGCCAGGCCGATCGGGAAACTGCAACCTAAGGGGAACATCTTGGAACAACTGTTTATCGTCGGTTGCGGCTCAATCGGCCGCCGCATCGTGCCACTGGCGCAGGCCCGGGGAATGGCTGTCAGCACCCTCAGCAGGGGGGACTCCTCGGTCGCGGGGGCGCACCATTTTACCGGGAACCTGGATGACCCCGCCACGCTTGCGGGGCTCCCCACGCGCGGGGCCGGCGTGATCTACCTGGCACCCCCACCGGGAGGCGGGCACGAGGAGAGCCGCGTGCGAAATTTCTGCGCCTCCATCGCTGCCGGCGAAGAGCCCGGGAAGGTGGTCTACCTCAGCACCTCCGCGGTGTACGGCGACTGCCAGGGCGAGACGGTGACGGAGGAGACCCCGGCAAACCCGCAGACCGCCAGGGGCAAGCGCCGCCTCTCCGGGGAACAGCTGTTTGCCGCCTGGGGACGCGAGCGCGGGGTCCCCGTGGTGATCCTGAGGGTGGGCGCCATCTATGCCGCCGACCGCCTGCCGGTGCACCAGCTGACCAGCGGCCAGCCGGTGCTCAGGGAGGAGGAGGCGAAGCCCACCAACCGGATCCACGCGGACGACCTGTCCCGGATCTGCCTGGCGGCGCTGGAGCGCGGCGCCGACGGCGAGCTCTTCAACGTAAGCGACGGCTCCCCCAGCACCATGACCTCCTATTTCAATGCGGCGGCGGACCGGCTCGGCCTGCCCAGGCCGGCCCAGGTGAGTTGGGAAGAGGCGCGCCAGGTCATGAGCCCGCTCATGATCTCCTATTTCTCGGAGTCGCGCGTCATGGACAACAGCCGCATGCTGTCAAAGCTTGGCATAACGCTCCGTTTTCCCAACCTGGAGGAGGGGCTTGCCCCCTGAAACCTTGACATTGGGTCTTTTTCTGTTAGCCTTAGTTAATTGACGTTCCCTCTTTTTACCTGACCAAGGGAGCGCAAGGAGGCTGCAATGCTGGAAAAAGACGAAAAGGACGTGGTGCGGAACAAGGAGCAGCAGTTGGATGCCCAGCAGCGCCAGCAGCAAGGGAGGTCAGTCCTCTCCCCCCTGGCACAGATGGACCGGCTCTTCGACGAAGTCTTCAGGAGGCCGTTTTTCTCCTCGCTGCTGTCCCAGAGGGGAAGCGAGCTCGAGGAGCCCTACCTCCCGGTGGACATCTACGAGGACAACGAGTCGGTGATCCTGAAGGCGGAGCTGCCCGGCATCAAGAGGGAGAACATCGACATTCAGCTGGCAGCCGACAGCATCACCATCTCGGGGCAGAAAAAAAGCGAGGAGAAGGTGGAGCACAAAGATTACTACCGTCTGGAGCGCTCCTACGGTTCCTTCACCCGGCGGTTCCAGCTGCCGATGGAAACCCAGACTGACAAGGCGCGGGCCAGCTTCAAAGACGGCGTGCTCGAGGTGAGAATCCCCAAAACCGTGTCGGCGGCCCAGCGGGTGAGGAAACTGACGGTCGAGTGAGGCCTTGCCGTTTTTTTGCACAGCCAATCGCGGCCCGGGCACCACGCCCGGGCCCTTTTTTTTGGTCCGACGCTCCGCCGAAAATGCCTAAAAAACAGGCAAAACGCTACGATGTGGCGGAGATGCGGCCACCTTTATCCCTTTTGGCGTCGCTTTCCACAGAGTTATCCACAGGTTTTGTGGAAGACGAGCCGCTACCCGCTGACTTTGACGGCTTTGCGGCCGGAAGTTATCCACGCTTCATGATGATTTTGACGCGGTAGGCGGCGGGGTCATGGTTTTGACGCTTGCGTGCGAAGGCTAAAAAAGGTCCATGACGGAAATCATGGACCTCTTCGGGGGGATTGGCGTTGATACCGGGCGCTTTCTGCTAATCCGTCGGTTTTAGCCAGCCGGGGGGCTGCAGCCTGCTCGTTTGTCGACCAGGATGAGGCCGGATACCGGTGGTTTTTCCCTTTTTCGAGCGGCGGAGAGGCCGCCTGGCGGATGAGAAAAGTCGCTTTCCGCGTAACCCACGTATAACGCCAATTTCGTGCACTCCGGAATACCGCCACGGTTTGTTTGGGTTACTGACCTCTGTCGTAACATCCCCCGAGAAGTCGTTTCAGGCTTCCCTCTGCCTTTGAGGGCCTGCTCACGGCGACTGAAAACGGGATAACTTTGATCGATAAGGTAGTCAGGGACCAACAGCACGTAACGGGTATTCCAGAGCCTGCTGCGCAAAGATCTTGCGTTGCTTGTCCCCAAGTCTATCAACCCGCTTTTTGCTGTCAAGCGGCGCACAAAATTAATTCCGCCGCGCCTAATGGTCCGATCCTGCGGCACTTTTTTTAAAGTCAGCTCCGGGCAGGTGAGGCCCGGCTCAGAGCCGCACCAGGTGCACCGCGCAGGAGATGCAGGGGTCGTAACTGCGAATGAGCCGCTCCAGCTCGCCCCGCAAAAGGGCGCTGTCGGCACCCTCCAGGGCGCGCGCCAGGGCGAGCAGGTCGCCGGAGAGCGCCTCCTGGTTCAGGGAGGTCGGGGTGACGACGTCCGCCCCGACACAGAGCCCCGCCTCGTCGAAGCCGTAGCTGTGGATCAGCACTCCGCGCGGCGCTTCGCAGGCGGCGGTTCCCTGCCCGCTTATCGGCGCGACCGCGACGTTGCCGGGCCCCTCCTTGCCGAGTTCCAGCAGCTCCTCCACGAGCGCGCGGGAGCGCTCCGCCGCCTGATGCAGCTCGAGCGCCTGGGCCAGGGCGTTGGCGCGCATGTCCCGGCCGATGAGCTGGCCGCGCACCTCCCGGAGGGTCGCCCCGGGCCCGGGGCCGAGCGGGCTCCCGAGGTTGAGGCGGGAGAGGGCCCCGACCAGGGGGGAGTGCCCGAGGACCCGCGCGTTCTTGGCGTGCGAGTGCGCTACGACCTGTTCGGCCACGAAATCCCGGTACGCCGCGACCGGGAAGTCCCGGCCCTCGCCCGTGCGCAGCCGCTCGCCGGAGAAGGGGACGCCGGACTCCTGGAGAGCCAGGTAGTGGGGAGCCGGCAGGGGAGGGGAGTCGGCGGGGGACCGGTAGAGCCGGAAGGACTCCGCGCAGGCGGGGAGGGTCGCGTCCAGCTCGTCGCGCAGGAAGAGCAGGGAGTCCCGTGGTATCCTGCGCCCCAGGCCGCCGAGGACCAGGTTCACCGGGTGGATCAGCCTGCCGCCGGCCGTCTCCTGGATCAGGTTGCCGACCCTTTTGATGGCGAGGCCGGTCCCCAGCAGCTCGGGCGCTGCCCGCGCCAGGTCCGGCACGCCGGAAAGCCCCAGGGCGTCGGGGAGCAGCAGGCAGTAAAGGTGCAGGGAGTGGCTCTGGATCTGGCCTCCGTTCAGGATCAGCTCGCGGGTGAGCGCGGTTGCCCGCGAGACCTGCACCCCGAAGGCCTGCTCGACTGCGAGGAGCGCCGTCACCTTGTGCACCGTGGAGCAGAGCGAGCAGATCCGGCAGACGATCTCCGGGACCTGCGCGAACCCCTTGCCCAAAAGGAGCGCCTCGAAGAGACGGGGCGACTCGGTGAGGCAAAGCTCCACCCGCTCGACGCGGGCGCCGTCCAGGAAGACCTTCAGGCTCCCGTGCCCCTCGACCCGTGTCAGCGGGTTTATTTCAACGACGCTGCCCATAGTCCGACTCCGGGGTGAAGCGGCTCATCCTGCTTTCGATCTCTTTGCGGTCAAAGCCCCGCTCCAGCAGGAGCTGGAGCTGCTGCGCCAGGTTCGCCTCGCTTACCGGCCCGCGGCACCCCTCGCAGGGGATCCCGGTCGCCGGGCAGCGCGCGTTGCACCCCCCCTGGACCACCGGCCCCAGGCAGAGCTCGCCGCGCTCCAGCAGCAGGCAGAGGTTCTCCCGGCTGCGGCACTCGGTGCAGACCGGGTAGCAGGGGACCGGCGGCAGGGTCCCCGCCAGCAGGGCGCCCAAAAGGTCCAGCAGGTCCCGCTTTTCCGGCGGGCACCCGGTGATGGCGAAATCGACCGCCACGAAGTTCTTGAAGGGGGCGGGGGGGAAGCTCTGGAAGCCGCTCCCCGGCGCCCCGTAGACGGCCGCCAGCTGCGCGTCGCGCCGGGAGATCCGGTTGTCCATGGCGGCCACGCCGCCGAAAAGGGCGCAGGTGCCGAAGGCGACCAGGATCCGGCTTTCGTTCCTGAGCCGGGACAGGGTCGCCAGGTCCCCCGGGGTCGACACGGCACCCTCCACGAGCGCCGCGTCGAAGAGGGGGCGGGGCTCCTGGAGGCTCCTCTCACCGGGCTCCCCGGCGCTTTGCGCCATCGGGAAGTAGACCAGGTCGAAGCGCTGCGCGATCTCGGGAAGCTCCTCCTCGCAGTTCAAGAGGGTGAGCTGGCACCCCGAGCAGGCGGTGAGTCCGGCAACGGCGAGACGGGGTCTGTTCATAGCGCCTCCGGTATGCTCGCCAGCTCGCTCAGGCGAAAGACCGGGCCGTCCGTGCAGCAGAGCAGTTGCCCCACGGCGCAGTGGCAGCAGCGGCCGATGCCGCAGCGCATCCGGCGCTCCAGGGAGAGCAGGATCCGGCCGGGCGCCACCCCCGCCCCCTGCAGTTCCCCCACCAGGCAGCGGTAGAGCGCCGGGGGGCCGCAGACCGCGGCAAAGCTCCGCCCCGCGTCGAAGCGAAAGCCCTGCAGCAGGTCGGGGAGCAGCCCCACCGCGCAGGAGAAGTCGCCGGCGGGCTGGAGCGGGGCGAAGTCCACCGTGAGGAAGAGCCGCAGCGCCCCCCCGGCCGCCAGGGCCACCAGCTCCTCCCGAAACAGCATGAGCTCGGGCTGGCGGGCCCCGTACATGAGGGTGATCTCGCCGAAGTCGTCCCGGTGCCGCAGCAGGTGAAAGAGGAGCGAGCGAAGCGGCGCGATGCCCAAGCCCCCCGCCAGCAGCAGCACCGGGCTCCCCGCCATCTCCCGGACCGGGAAGCCGGTGCCGAAGGGGCCGCGCAGCCCGAGGGGTTGCCCCGGAAGCGCGTCGTGCAAAAGCTTGGTCACGTGCCCCACGCGGCGCACGCAGAGCTCCAGCGTGCCGTCCTCCCCGGGGAGGTCCGCGGGAGAGATCGGCACCTCGCCCGCCCCGGGGACCGAGAGCTGGACGAACTGCCCCGGCACGAAACGCGCCAGCGCGGCGAGCGCGGCAGGGGCGGGCGCCACCCGGAAGAGCGCCGTGTCGGCGGAGAGCTGGCGGCGTTCCAGCAGGGTCGCCGGGTGCGGCAGGTGGGGGTCCGGGAGGCTCCTCATGGCGGGCCGCCTTCCGGGCCTGCCCCCCCGGGGATCAGCTCGCGCAGGTCGATCTCCACCGGGCAGGCCGACTTGCAGCGCCCGCAGCCGACACAGGAGACCATCCCCTGCAGGGGCGAGAAGCCGCAGAACTTGTGCAGGAAGCGGTAGCGCAGCCGCTCCAGCCGGGAGGCGCGGAAGTTGGCGGAGCCGGCCACCGCGCCGTGGTTCTTAAAGAGGCAGTTGTCCCACTCCCTCAGGCGCCCCGAGCCCCCGGACAGGCGCGGGTATTCCCGCACGTCGAAGCAGTAGCAGGTGGGGCAGCAGACCGAGCAGGCGCCGCAGGAAAGGCAGAGCTCGGCGAAGCGCTCCCAAAGCGGGTGCTCCGAGAAGCGCAGCTGCGGGTCCTGGGGAGCGATGGCGCGGCGGGCGCGCGGCGGGGCAGGGGGGGGGAGGGGCGCCTGGGCGAGCAGCTCCCGCGCCGCGCTGCCGATCGCCTCCCCCCTGGGGGTGCCGGCCTGCAGCAGGTAGCCTCCCTCCCGGGCGCTCAGGAAGAGGTCGCAATCCGCGCGCTCCGGGGCCTCCGTGCAGAAGCAATAGTCGTCCGGCTCGCAGGAGATGCCGATCAGGGTGAGGCCGGCGCGCCGGGCGGCGTACCCCGGGTCCGGCGGATCGCTCAGAAAGACCGTGTCCAGGTAGGCGATGCCGGCCAGGTCGCAGGGGTGCACCCCGAAAAGGACGACCTCCCGGTCCGCCGCAGCCGCCGACCGGTAGCTGCCGTCCTGAAACTGCAGCAGCTCCTCCCTGAAGGGAAGCAGGTACTTTTTCGGCGGTACCAGGGTCCTGCCGTAGTCAAGGCGCAGGGTGGCGAGCTCGACCAGGGGGGAGAAACAGGCGACGCCGGCGTCGGAGACGGTGGGGCCGTGCAGCGCGCCGAAGCGTCGCAGCCTCTCTAAGAATGCGTCGAGCTTGCTATTTTCCAGGTATGTTTTTCCCAAGGCTTGAGCCCTCACCTTTAAAGTATACCTTTAGAATCTGCCGTGTGGTATGTGCGATGGTTAATTTTATCGGCCGCTGTGCCCATGGCTAAACCCTGGAGGCCTTCTGTATCTGGCGCAAGGGGCGGGAGCAGGTATTGTGTGCGGAATATAATATGTGGACGCTAAGCCAGGGTCTGTGGTAAAACTAGGCTGCGCCTCACTCAGTACGCCGGCTGTTTCCCGGATATATGCCTCTTCTTCGGAGCCTTCATGGTAAATCGCACCCTGCGTGCCACTCCTTTGCCTTCGGCCCATCGAATACCATAGGCACTACGCACCGCAGCACGGCTCTTGATACTTGCCTTGGCTACGGCAAAATGTTACTACATTGGGGGAGACCATCCTCCCACACTCCGTAGTGACACTGTCTACGCGGCCTTACGCTTCGCGGGGTGCGGCATCCCGAACCATACAGCATGACCCATGGAGAGGTACGCGGGACGCCCGGGGGTAACGGCCGGTTGGCCCGCTATTTAGGAGTCGAGAACTAATTCATGAAGAGAGTATTTATCGATTACCACAGTCACCTGCTTCCCGGCATCGATGACGGCGCAGTGGATCAAAACGATTCCATCGAGATGGCGCGGGCCCTGGTCGCCTTCGGGTTCGCCACCGTGCACTGCACCCCGCACTTGATCAAGGGCGGATTTGAGAACACGCCGGAGCGGGTGAAGCAGGCGACCCGCTCGCTGCAGCGCGCGCTGAACGAGGCGGGGATCGCGCTGCGGCTGGTTCCCGGTACCGAGCACTACCTCGACGAGTTTCTCTTGGAAATGGTTCCCGGCGCCGTGACGGTCGGCTCCACGCCCTACCTGCTGGTGGAGGTCCCCTTCCGGTGCGGCGGGGAGCTGATTCCCGCCCTGGTGTCGGGTCTGCGCAGCAACGGGCTGATGCCGCTCTTCGCCCATCCCGAGCGATGCAGCGTGTTCCAGCCGCCGGTCCGCGAGGAGGGGATGCGCGGGGCGCTCTCCTTTGTTCTTGGCAGGCGCAAGGAGCCAGACCTTGAGGGCTCCCTTATTTTGAACCTGAAGGAAGCCGGCTGCAGGTTCCAGGGGAACATCGGGAGCTTCGCCGGCGTGTACGGGAGCGTGGTGAAGCAGCGGGCGATCCTGTTCCTGAAGCAGGGCGTCTACTCCTGCCTGGGAAGCGACGCCCATACCTCCCAGGGGCTGGCCGCGATCCTGTCCGGCGGCTTCGAGACCGTGGTGGCGGCGGTGGGCGAAAGTGCCGCCCTGCGGCTGCTGCAAGGGTTCAAAGCCCCGTGATGCCCGCCGGCTCCCGGTGACCAGGCGCTTGGCTGGTGCAGGGGTCGCGCCCGCGATACCCAGCACCAAAGGCCATTAATAAAGCGTGGGTAATCTTAGAACCGTTGACCTGCCCCCACCCGCATGCTACCCTTCCATCCATCTAAAGAGACGTTTCCTAAGGGAAAATCGGTACATGGAGAGGGTTAACCTGGGAACATATAATGGAAGAAAAAGATTTTGAACGGATAGGAGAGATGCTGAACCAGGCGATGGATGCCAAGTTGGTGCCGGTGAATGTCAGGCTGGACCGGATTGATGCCAAGTTTGAGCAAATCGATGCCAGGTTTGACCGGATTGATGTCAAGTTTGAGCAGATCGATGCCAGGTTTGACCGGATTGATGTCAAGTTTGAGCAGATCGATGCCAGGTTTGAGCAGATCGATTCCAGGTTTGAGCAGATCGATGCCAGGTTTGAGCAGATCGATACCAGGTTTGAGCAGATCGATACCAGGTTTGAGCAGATCGATGCCAGGTTTGAGCAGATTGATGTCAAGTTTGAGCAAATCGATGCGAGGTTTGACCAGATGGACGCCCGGTTTGAGCTGGTTGATGGGAGGTTCGAGCAGGCCGATGCCAAGATGGATCGGAATAAGGAAGAGATGGTCCGTGAATTCGACCATTCCCTGTCACTACATCAGGAGGCAACTCAGAAGGGAATCGATACGGTCTCTGAAGGCCACCGGGGGCTTACGGAGAACCTGGATAGGTTCAAGAGAAAGACCTACCGGATGAATGCGGCTCTCTCCGCCAAGCTTGATTGGACTGCCGCCTATGTAGCCGCTTACCGAGCCGAAAAAGAAGCGAGGACCGGTCAGGTTGACACCTCGACCCGCGCCGAGAGGTGGGCCGAGTATGTCGCCTGGGTCGCCGCTGGCCGAGCCGAAAGAGAAGCGAGGACCGGTCGGGTCGATACGACGACTCCCGCCGAGAGGCTCGAAATGATTGCCGCCCAGATTGCCGCTTTTCGTGCCGAAAATGAAGCGGGTATCAGTGAGGATGACATGTTGTTCCTCGCCGAAAAAGAGCGAGTGCCGATAAGGATGACCTCATGTTCCTCGCCGAGAAGGTTGAGGAGATAGCCTCAGAGGTGGCCGAACACTGTGCCGATGGCGCATCGCATTTCCTTGACCGTAAAGGGCTTGAAGCAATGGTTTAACTCGCAACTGGTATGAGAATGCCGGAAGTGCTAGCGAGGGTTCAACTCTCGGAGGCAGCGATGGACGAAAACGATAGGCGGTTTATAGAAGAGCTGTTTGTTGCACAGACACAACAGTTTCAGCAGAACGTGGGTATTATTGCCGAAAATTTTGACCATAAATTGGCACTTGTCTCCGAAGGCCATCAGTCGCTTTCAGGGCAATTGGAGCGGGTCGAAGCGAGCCTAGAGCGGCTTGAAACCAATCTGGTGCGGGTCGAAGCGAACCTTGGTGCCAAGATCGACAAAATTTCGGCAGAGGTGACCGCTCACCGTTCAGATCCCGACGCGCATCGTGGACTCTATCGGGTAAAAGAGAGCTGAATGGCCCGAATTAGCTTCAAGGAGTTGGTGAGTGCGATTGAATCGTGACAAAATTCAACGTTGAGTAGTTCAAAGACTCCCGATTGCATGTAAAGGCTCTAATAAAAATTCAAGCTATTGAAGGCCCGATGCCGTTTCGTCGGGCCTTTGCTATTTCAGTTATAAATGGCCTCCTTAAATGGTATTGCCGCATGACTAATGGGTGCATTTTAAGGTAAATGTATCGCTATTTCATTGACTTAAAGGATGTTAAATGGTAAATGATATCGCCTGCACCCGCTTCAGCCAGAAAGGATTGACTGTGATCATTTTGGTTGTGAAGGTGGGCTAAATTTAATCTAGTTGCGATTCCTCTGTTTTCTCTAACGCCGACCGCCTGTTCGCATGAGAATGACATCCCTCTGGAATCCAGCATTTTTTATCATTACGGATGGGTACTCCATGAAGATGCAGTCTCGATTTCTGTGCAAGCTCTCCCTTGTCGTTCTCCTTTTACTCTCCACCATCGCAGGATGCGCTCCTTATGCCGATCTGGCACCCGGGTCCAAACGCGAGATAATCTCCCCCATTGTGTCCCGGGAAGAGGTCACCGTTCCAGCGCTTCCGGTCGAGCCCCTTCCACCAAAGGACTACCAGATAGGTGTCGGTGACGTGCTGCTTCTGGACGTTTCCGGCCGCCCTGAGTTCACTATAGCGGTGCAGTCTGGAGCCGGAAAGACTCAGGGTAGCAGGGTGGATGGCGACGGTATGCTACACGTTCCTTTGGTGGGATCGGTTCAAGTCGCCGGGCTGACCCTTTCCCAGGCTGAGGCGAAACTCACCCCCCTCTTTAAGAAATATCTGAAGGACCCCTGGGTCGTTCTGGAGGTACTCGATTACAAGAGCTTGCCGATTTATTTGCTCGGGCAGTTCCGGGTTTCGGGCACCTTTTACATGGATCGTCCCATGACGCTTTTGCAGGGGCTGTCGCTGGGAGGCGGCTTCGACGCTACCTCGAATCTGAAGGGGGCGCGGCTCACCAGGGGAGGTAAAATCCTTCCGGTGGACTTCTACAGCCTGCTAGCAAACGGCGACGTGAGCCAAAACATCTGGCTCAAAGGGGGGGATACCCTCTACATTCCGGACAACCGGAACCAGGTGGTTTTCATCTTTGGCGCCGTAACTAAGCCGGGATTGGTGCCGATGCCACCGGGGGGAATGAACCTCTCCCAGGCGATTGCAAGTGCTGCACTGCGCGATACAGGGTTCGACTTCCACCACGTGCGCATCATCCGCTCCCTCTCTGCGACTCGCGGCGAACTGCTGATAGTCGATTACGAGAAGGTGCTGCGGGGTGAGGCGCTTCCTACACAGCTTGTCGACGGTGACATAGTCTACGTTCCCAAGAGCGGATTCGGAACCTGGAACGATGTGATTACTGACATCCTTCCCTCCCTGCAGACGGTGGGCGCTATACTCCAGCCATTTGTCTCCATCAAATTCTTGAGGCAATAAAAGTGGATTTTGAATTCTGGATTTTTGTTTTCCAAGGGTGATTAGAATTCAAAATTTACAATCAATATAATCTCTTGCTAGGCTCGCAAGGTTTTCACTTATTTTTGCCGCTTTGGCATCAAACGTGTTGATTCCAAAATTACATCATCATTGTATTTATCCAGAATCCAAAATTCAAAATTGCCTTCATAAGGGATTTTACTCATGAATCAGTTGCAGTTGCCGCAGCAGCATCAGGAAGAAGAAGTTCATCTACAGGATTACTTGAACGTCATCATTAGGCGAAGAGGAACCTTTCTGTGCGCCTTCCTCGCAGTTGTCGCAGGCGTTGTACTTTTTGCCTTTCTGGTTACTCCTTCATATGAATCGAATGCCACTCTCTTCGTGAAGGATGACAAGGGAAAGGTGGGGCAGATGGGCGATCTGCTTCTCAACGCGGCGGCGCCGGTTGATTCAGAACTTGAGATACTTAAATCCCGCAGCAACGCAGAAAAAGTCGTTTCTAGGCTCCACCTTGACTGGAGGGTGGATAAACGCTCTAACGGGGTTGTGTTCAACCCCCTGGAATTTACCTCCAATGCGAAGAAGCCGGTTTACACCGTTCGACTCCTAGGTGGGGGAGGGTATGAAGTTAGGGACGATGACGACGAGCTGGTGGGGACCGGAACAAGCGGAGTTCTCATGCGCGGTAAGGGGGTCACCCTGCTCCTAAACGATGTCAAAGGAGTGAAGGGGGATTCATTCCGGATCACCTTGCTGCCTTTCATAAAGACGGTGGAGTCTTTGCGAAAAGCGGTAAAGGCATTAGAGCAGGGGAAGAAGACCAACGTCATATCGGTTACCTATCGAAACCATAATCCTCTCCTGGCAAGAGATGTTGTGAACACCTTGGTGCAGGTCTACTTGGATCGGTCCGTATCGCTCAAGGCTGAGGAGGCGACCCGCACCATTGGGTTCGTCGAGGAACAACTGAAAGGGATTAAAGGGGAGCTTGAAGGTGCCGAAAAAAATCTGGAGAGCTATAAGAGCGCGTCGGGAGTAATCCAACTGGATGCCGAGGCCCAGAACCTGCTCACAACCCTAACCGATGCCGAGAAGCAGAAAGCTGAATTGGTGCTGCAGCGAAAGGAGGTTGAGTTTTCCCTGGCCTCTCTGAAAGACGCCCGAAAGCGTGGGGTCGATTATTCGCCAGCCATTCTTCATGACGACCCTATGATCGCTGGGATGGCTACCCGTCTTGCGGATCTCGAAGTGCAGAAAAAAGGGCTTCTTTCCGAGAGCACCGAGAATAGCCCAGGTGTGAAGGTTGTCCAGGCTCAGATCGATGAGGCGATGAAAAAAATCCAGGCGACCTATGAGACCTCACTCAAAGGCATGTCGAAACAGGTGGAAAACATCTCCCGGGAGATTTCCAAGCACGATGCCCAGTTGAAGAAACTTCCGGCTGCGGAGCGTGATTTGGCACGCCTGATGCGGCTTTCTAAAGTGAACGCTGACATTTATACCTTTCTCCTGCAAAAGCACGAGGAGGCGCGTATCGCTAAAGCCTCCACGATCAGTAACATTAATGTGGTAGACCCGGCCATTGCAGCAGATGAGCCGATTTTCCCCAAGAAAAATAACACATTGCCTCTCAGCATTATAATCGGGCTCATATGCGGTGTCAGCCTCTGTTTTTTCATGGAGTACCTGGACGACACGCTTAAGGATCCCGAGCAGGTGAAGCGTATCCTTGCCATGCCGCTTCTCACTGTGATCCCGTTCATCGCGCCCTCAAAAGAAAACCATCCGGGCATGATTTCCCATTACGCGCCGAAATCTTCTGCTTCCGAGGCGTTTCGTTCCTTACGAACCGGGCTTCATTTTTGTGCAGTGAAGAAGGAGAAGAAGGTGATGCTCATCACCAGCACCTTCCCCGGCGAAGGGAAATCGACTGTATCGGCGAACCTCGCGATAACGCTGGCTCAAACCGGCGCAAGAGTGCTGATCGTGGACTGCGACCTCCGCCGCTCAACCTTGCACGATCAATTCGGTCTCGCGAAGGGGGAAGGGCTCACTGAGATCCTCGTGGGGGACAAAACAGCAAGCGCAATCGTGTCGGTTGCGCAGGTCAATTGTCTTGATCTCCTACAGGCCGGGGCCTGCCCTCCGAACCCGGCAGAACTGCTGGGCTCAGAAGCGATGTCTCACTTTATAAAGGAAATGAGGGAAACCTATAGCCACATCATTATCGACGCCCCGCCTGTACTCGCCGTTACCGATGCGCCGCTACTCACCGAGATTAGCGACCTGGTGATTCTGGTTCTGGAGGCCGGACGTGTGCCCGCCAAGGCAGCGCTCAGGACGCGGGAAATGCTGATTGCCGCTGCAGCACCGGTCGCGGGAATCGTCGTTTCGGACAAGAGTTCTCGCTCGGTAGCTTACGGGTATGGTTATGGTTACGGTTACGGTTATGGTTATGGTTATGGCTACCAGGCTGACGCACCGAAAAAACCGTGGTGGCGTTGGAAATAGCTATTCTCGATATTATGGGGCTCGATTTAAGTTGGAAATATGTTCCCCGCAGACCTGTAGGCTTTCAATTTAGCGCAGACTTTTCCTGCCTTGCAAGACTATGAAATAATGTGCCTGGGGTACTAGCATATTTGTCCGTACAGCAACTGGCCGCGACCTCTGGTCACCCACACCACAAAGGGCTTCAACAGAAGTCGATAAAGCAATGTATTGACGACTTAAAAGTGGATACTCTGAAATAATTCCTGATGCCAAACGAAAATGGAATTAATGACCCGGTGCAAGATATATTAGCGGAGTGGATTGGAAGTGGCTAAAATTGTCAGAGTTGATCGGGATGAACAGCGCTTCACATTAGGAAGCGGGAACCGTAAAAATCTGCTTCCCAAGCCTACACTGATGCTGTTATGGATAGTACTTTTTGGCGGCACAGTTATTACTGGAATAACTGAACTTTATTTTCCTTCGTTGAAACAAGCACGGTGGGGGGTAGTGCTTGCTGCTGTCGTTCTGTCAATGATCTCTTTAGGGTATAGAGCTTTAATTGATAGATCGATTGCCACAAACAATAGAAACAATATCAATTTGACAATTTGGGCCTTATCGTTTTTTATTATCTCAGTATTAGCTGAATTTATCAACAATGGCCTTTCATTCAATAGCGTTATCGGTATTAAGGGGTATTTCCAGGTTTGGGGCATTTTCCTATCACTGGCTTTTCTCCCCTTTTTACCAGTGACGGTAGATCGGATGATGGGTTTTCTTTTATGGCTCACTATAGTTCAAATTCCATTTGTACTTCAACAACACTTTATTCTTGTGCCTCAAAGAATTGGTGTTTTTGAAGCTGAACAGGGAATTGTTGCTCAAGACGTAGTCGTCGGGACTTTCGTAGCTTCAATTGACGGAGGTGGAACGCGCACGACATTGGGATTACTATTGGCAACCTCTTTAGCCATAGCTACAGCTAAATGGCGATCTGGTTATATAAGTACAAAAAAATTAGCTATACTTTCAGTGATTTGTTTGTTCCCCATTGCCTTAAACGGGCTGAAATTCAGTTTTTTATCCATACCCTTAACACTCATAATAGTCTATGGCGATCAACTTCGGCGAAATTTGCTGAAGTTGACAGGCGTCATCCTGGTTTCAGTGGTAGGGATGGTGATTCTTTTTAATCTGGTTAGTATGCTCCCGCGCACCGGGGGCGAAAAAACGTTGACAACTGACGATTATTTTGCCGAGTGGGTTTCGTATAACTTTGAAGATCAGGGATACGGTAACTCTCTCCTGAATAGAACTACTGTGTACCCATTTTGGCTTATGTATCATCAAACGGGTGGGGGAGTATGGAACACCCTCCTAGGTTATGGTCCAGGAACGTCAATGAGTACGAATTTGATGGAAGGGTCGATAGCAAAATCTCGCTACGTCGGCTATGGAATCGATCTTACCGGGTTATCTGGACTTTTGTGGGAGGTGGGGATTCTAGGGACAATTTCAGCTATTGGGTTTTTTGTTTCTGCATTTCGGTCTGCCCATAGATTGACGCTTCTTGTCCCGTTTGGCAGCATGCGCTGGATATATCTGAAAGGAGCAGAAGTTGGAATAGCAATGGCGGCTATCAGTTTGCTCCATAATAGTTCATTTTTGTTCGAGATAGGTTTTCAGACGTTGCTGATGCTTTTAATTGGTTATGTTTTTTTTACGAGCAAAAACCTAGCTGCTAACCGTTAAAACATTTGTAGTCTGACCCATTACTTCAAAATATTTTATTGACCTGATCCTGAATTGCAGTATTGAATACACATATGTGCTTTAGTTTGAATATATGACAATCATATTTTTTCGAAGGAACTCAGAATGAATGCACGGCTTTTTTATTTTATTGCCGACGCTTTTCCTGCTTGGCGTTCTGATGTAGAAGAATTATTTGGCCAGGAGTTGTCTCAACGAGGGTTGAATATTTTTTGGAGCATGCGTCAGCAGGAAAGAGGGGCTTATCGTCTTGTTGAGTCAAGCAGTCAGGTTGTTATGCTTCCGGCTTCACTGGGTAGAGGAAGTGGATTCGCCAAGCTTGCAAACCGACTGCTAGAAGCTTTGGGAGAGATTGGGTGTTTTGTACGATTGATGCGTGGTCCAAGGTATGACTTCATTCAGGTGCGAGACGACCGATATATTGCCGCATTCTGGGCTTTGATCGCCGCACGCTTGACCGGCGGTCGTTTTGTTTATTGGCTGTCATTTCCGTTTCCTGAAAATGATGCCGAGATGGCTAAATCTTCGGGAGGCCTTCGGAAAATTTTCTTGTCTATCCGAACCAGGACCGCAGGATGGTGGCTCTATAAATTTATTTTACCTAAAACTGACCACGTGTTCGTTCAAAGTGATGCCATGCGCAACAACCTGATGGCGCTTGGAATTCCATTCGACAAGATGACCCCGGTGCCGATGGGAGTGCCAAATCGTCTTGTGCATTGGGTGGCGAACCATACTCCCGTGGTGGTGCCAGGGCTAATCGCTTACATTGGAACAATGGCCGCTTCACGGCGCTTGGAAATGGTGCTCGACGCATTTGCGCTTGTACATGCTCGTAGACCTGATGCTCGATTGGTCATGGTCGGCGATGGCATATATCCCCGTGACCTGACCGTTCTTAAAACGTACGCTCTGGAATTAGGAATTGCAGATTGTGTAACTTTCACCGGTTTCATCTCAATGGATAAGGCTTGGGAGATTGCCGCGGGCGCTGCTGTCGGTCTCTCTCCCTTTTACCCTGACCAAGTATTGAACGTGAGTTCTCCGACCAAATTGGTGGAATTCATGGCAGTGGGGCGGCCGGTCGTGGCTAATCATCACCCTGAACAGTCAGAAGTGCTGGCTGACAGCAGGGCCGGATTAAGCGTAGATTGGGATGCCAAGGCATTCTCCGAAGCTATAATTTGGCTTCTGGAACATCCTGCAGAGGCGAATGAAATGGGTAAAAACGGCTCAGCATGGGTTAGTGAGCATAGGACATATTCACTTATTGCAGATAATGTTTGGAACGTTTACGACAATCTGCTCCAGGTGCACTCGTGATCTCGCGATACGACTCAACGAGGGTGCGGCGCAGTGTCGTGCATTTCCTGGCCGGTAAATCAATTTCGTCGTTAGCTGGTTTTTTCGCGCTGATTCTTGTTGTGCGCGGTCTTTCTATAGTTGATTTTGCCAACTATTCGGTTTTGATTGCCCTTGTGGAAACCTTAACTGCACTATCCGGTTTAGGCTTAGTGCATGCGGTGCTACGGTTTGTACCTGAATTATATGGAAAACATTATAAGACTGCGCTGCGGCAATTTGTGGTGTCAGCTTTATCAATACGCACAGTTTCATTGATTATATTGGCATTTGTTGCACTGATAATGTCACACAGTGTATCGGGCTGGATTGGAATTAGGACTGCTGAAACCGCCTATAAAGCATTTTTGGTTGTCGTGGTGTTGCGGTCCACTTCGTATTTCGTCTCACAAATTCTGGAATCAACCTTAAGTCAGGGATATACCCAGTTAGGTTTTACCATAACTTCACTTTCTCGCCTACTGGGCATGTATTTGATCCTAACAAATGGACATGTCGGACTGGTTGAAGTAATTTGGGTTGAAGCAATATCAGACGGGCTCGGATTGGTTGTCATGCTTGCCGGAACAGCTCATGTCCTCTTTCAAAGCGCAGATGTCGAGGCACCGACAGATGACGGAATCTGGTTGAAACGCAGTCTGAAGAGGGTGATTCGCTATGCAATGGCAGGGTTCTCCCAGCATTTGCTTATTATGCCATATGGCAGCAACACAAACCGGCTTTTAGGCGGGCGCTATTTGGATTCGCGGGCAATGGCAGGATTCGGTTTTGCACAATCGCTTTACGAATATACTAAACGTTACCTCCCGGCTCAATTGCTGATCGGCGTGATTCGACCAGTCATCGTCTCGAGGTACACCGAGACGGGCGACTTTCCGGCAGCGGCGCGTATTGCTGACCTGAACTTCAAAGTCAATGCACTCATGATTGGCATGTTTATCGCCTTTATTTTTGTATCTGGCGAAGGCGCTGTCTTGATGATAAGCAATGGCAAATTTGGCCATGAAAGTGCTACAATGCTGATTGCACTTATGGTTCTCCTTTTGTTTGAGACCCTGCGGCAACAACTAGAAGTTCTTGTGCAGGCGGTAGAACATTACGAGAATCTTTACGTCGCGAACCTCCTTCTATCTGCGTCTGTGCTGCCTGCAGTCCTATTCTTGCCGTATTTGGGCGGATTGGCATTTCCGTTAGCAAATATTTTAGGACTAATGTTCTCAAATTACTGGGTCGTACGTAAATTGAAGTCGCAAGGATTCGAAAGCTCTCATGATTGGAAGGGAACCGCAAGCGTCATTCTAGTCATTAGTGTTTCCGCAGTTGTTGGCTCTATAGGTAAGTTTATATTCGGATCTTGGGAAGTAGGCGGGTTTGTCTCGGTGCTGACGTATGTTATAGCACTATTTACTGTCTGCCGAAAGGATATGCTGCAATTTCGTAATCTGCTAATGGGAAGTAGAAACTGCCGACTACCATTGGTGCCGTCGGTTACACAAGCACTGCCGATGAGACCTAATATTGTCTTCGGTGTTTTGTCCTCGCGAGATTCATCGGCGGCTATCACACAATTGGCCGATGCTCTTAAGCCACATCGATTGATTGTCCACCACGACTTCTCAAAGTTTCCTGATTTCAGGGTCGAACGAGACAATGTGTCTGTTCTGTCAGAGCCTGTGCAGACAGCCTGGGGCGATTGGTCTCTCGTGGCTGCCTCTTTGCTGCTGATAGAATCAGCATTGCATGATCCCGCATGCACTCACTTCCAATTGCTTTCCGAAAGCTGTTTGCCCGTTCGCCCGGTTCGGGAATATGAGGAGTATCTAAAACGAGAATTTCCCGATGCGATGATAGACCTGATCCCAATAGATAAGCAGTCAATAAACGCGTTCTCCAGCCATGCCTGGAGATACCTTACGCGTAATCGAGCAGCAAGAATCCTGGCGAAAAGAGCATCGATTTTGTATCATAGTCGCTGTCCTGTGTTTAAGCAAGAAGGTACCGTCAACCTTGTGGTCCCTAAGGACGATTTAGGCTTATGGGAACATGTTTGTTCAATTTTCGGCAAACGCGTGTTGTCTGTCTTTTTGTCGCCTTGGTTGGGGTTTTTCCCCCAAGGTGATCTCCAAAAATGCTGGATTGGTGGCCAATGGTTCGGAGTGTCCCGTATTATGGCAGAATATATCCTGTCTACCTCACAAAACTGTCCGAAAATTGTCGCACACTTTGCTCAATCGCACATACCTGATGAATCTTTTTTCCATACAATTATTGCAAATTCCGGGTTCGTGCGGATAGCCCCTGGTAATCACGTAGTGTTTTGGGAATCCAATAGTAGCGGCCCTGATCAGGTTAGACTATCAGACTTTGACCAAATACAAGGTTCCGGTAAATATTTTAGTCGAAAATTTTTACTAGACCCTGCCAACCCCGTGCGCATTCGAGCATTGGCTCAAACTGCGGAAGATATCATTTCCGAGAAATGGGATAATGATCTTTAACACAATACGAGGGTCTAGCATGTCACACAAACAGCTTATGGTTGCTTTGCTCGACAAACATCAGCCGCTGTCTCTGCTCTTGCAGGGCAAGCCTTTGCACTATCTCGACATTCCATTCTATGGTAATGTGGGTGATCTATTGATAATGTCAGGCACCCTGCGTTTTTTTGAACGTGAAAAGCTACGGGTTGTCCGGATGGGAATGTATTTCAATTACGATTCTAAATGGGCAAGGCCCAACGACGTGATTGTCTTTCAAGGTGGCGGCAACTTTGGAGATATTTATGGTCCTTTTCAGGGTTTTCGTGAACGGGTGATCTCTGAGCTTCCAGGTAATAGGATCGTCATTCTCCCTCAGACTATTTATTTCGAGAATCCTTCAAATTTTAAACGTTGTTGCGAAACTTTTTCTCGTCATCCTGATCTTCACATCTGTGTTCGCGATCATCGTTCCTTTGAGCTTGCTCTGCAAATGACAAATAATGTATACCTCATGCCCGATATGGCTCACCAGTTGTGGCCTATAACTCCGAGCGTTGCTGACGGGAAAGGGGTCTTAAGGTTGTTTCGGAGGGACGCTGAGATTTCAGAAAACAGGGACCCCGATTTCTCCGGGATCTCGACTACAGACTGGGATGAATTAGTAGGCAAGCGTTGGATTTATTTCCTTTCAGTGTTTGCTGAACGAGCTATTTATCATGCCCATAAGTTGAAAGTAAATGGACCATTTGCAAATCTTGAAGCCAGACTCTGGATAAATCAGGCTCATCGCTTTATTGACCGAGCAATTGAATTGTTCTCCAAGCATAAATTGGTTGAATCAGACCGACTTCATGCTCATATACTTTCATGTCTGTTGGGGATGCCTAATATTATTTCCGACAATAGTTACGGGAAAAATCATGCTTATATTGATGCTTGGACCAAAGATAGTGAGTTAGTCTCGGCCAAACAGTCAGGGAAACTATAATAAGTCGCACTATGCCTTGGAGACAACATGAGAAAGACATCAATCGTGTACTTGACAGTTATTTTCCTCTCACTGATCTTGTTGCCGACCGCTCATGGTCAGGATTTGACTAGGTATCGCGGTGTCAACGTGGTACACAGTTTCATCACAGCCAGCGATTTGCAGTATCTCGGCCAGACCTGGAAGGTCAATTTAGTCAGGTGGCAATTGGTCTGGGGTGTTGATGGCGTCGGGGGACCTGCCGATACCGCAACGCCGGAGGCTTATGATGCCTGGCTCGAGAGCGCCTTGCAGAAACTCGACGGCCTGCTACCCGTTTGTGAAAAATACGGGATCAAAGTATTGGTTGACTTGCATACGACACCTGGTGGCAGGAACTCGTCCAAACAAAACCGAATATTTGCAGACGCTCAGAATCAGGCACGTTTTATACAAACATGGAATAAAATTGTATTTCGTTACTCCGGAAACAAAACCGTTTGGGGATTTGACTTAGCAAATGAGCCCTTTCAAGTCACCGTGGCCAGCGGTTTGATGGATTGGCAACAACTCGCCACGCAAGTATCCCGAAATATTCGATTGACGGATAGCGTTCACACCATCGTCATCTCGGCTCACGACAACTTCATAAATGGTCTAGTCGCGCTGGACCCATCGATACCGAATGTCGAATACACGGTTCATATGTATGACCCGTGGCCTTTCTCAAGCCAGGGTATCGGTCAGAATTGGGTTCATCTAAAATATCCCGGCATGGTGAACGGCACAATGTGGGACAAGAACAAATTAAAGAAGTATATGCAGCCAGTCGTGGATTTCCAGAAAAAATATGGCGTCCGAATTTTAATGGGGGAATTCAGTGCAGTCCGATGGGCTGCGGGCGGAAGTGCCTACAATTATCTGAAGGATATGACGGAGATATGCGAGGCTAACGGTTGGGATTGGACCTATCATGTTTTCCGCGAATATAACGGTTGGAGTGTTGAGCATACCGAAGATAAAAACAATCCCGCTCCAGCTACTAAGACGACCAACCGTGAGGCTTTGTTACGAGCTTGGTTTAGCAAAAATCACTAATGGCTTGCCATGGGAGTGGGCGCTTCGATCACACGATAACGGGCGGGAAATTACCGGTTCGGGAATCGCCCCTTTAAAAAGCCAATGCCGACTATCTAGCCGCGCGTCGGTTGGTCCGCATAAATACTTTGCCAGCCTGAATCGGCAAAGATGGTGCGAAGCCCGAATTCTCAGTCATTAACATTATAAAAGGAGCTGTGCTTGCGTATCCTTCTAGTCAACACTCGCCACTATCGTGGCGGTGGAGACAGTTCTTACACCTTCAATTTGGCTGAGCTGTTGACAGACAAAGGTCATGAGATCGCTTTTTTTGCCATGCAGGATGATCGAAACCTTCATGACATGAACTCAGACCTTTTTGTCAGCCATATTGATTTCAGAGAGGTAAACCGTGACAAGAGCATTACCAATGGTTTACGGGTGCTTGGACGTGTCATTTATTCAACCGAGGCTCGAAGCAAGTTCTCCCAGATTTTGGACCGTTTTGCTCCGGATATTGTTCATTTACAGAATATTCACTCACATTTGTCACCTTCGATCATCTTTGAGGCAAAGCATAGAGGAATACCGGTTGTCTGGACGCTGCACGATTATAAACTTGTCTGCCCGAACACCAATTTCCTGGACAACACCACGGGGGAAATCTGTGAGTTCTGCGCATCCGGACGCTTTTACCAGGCGGCGCTTAGACGCTGCAAAAAGGGGTCTCTGCTAGCAAGCGCCATGGCCTCGGTGGAAGCGTATGCCTATAAGTTAATGGGGGTAGCCGGTAAGGTCGACGCCTTCTTGAGTCCCAGCCTGTTTCTCAAGAACAAGCTGGCGGATTGCGGGTTCCCCACCGGAAAGGTCCATCACCTGCCGTTGTTTCTGCCGCAGGAAATGTGTCGCACGGAGCGCAGGGCCGGCAGTTACCTGCTTTTCGCCTCGCGCCTTGATCCGATTAAGGGAATCCACACCCTCATTGAGGCCTGCCGGCTTACCCCGGGTGTGAAGGTAGTCCTGGCGGGGAGGGTGGACGAGCCGCTGGCGTCCGAATTGGCGGGCCTGTTGCCGGCCAACGCCAGTTACGTCGGGTTGAAGCACGGTAAGGACTTGATCGAGCTGTTCAACGGGGCGTCCGCAGTGGTCTCGCCCTCGCTTTGCTTTGAAAACCAGCCCTTCAGCATCCTTGAGGCTTTTTCCTTCGGCAAACCGGTCATCGCCTCCAGCCTAGGCGGCATGGTAGAGCTCGTGGAGGACCGGGAGCGCGGGCTCCTGTTTCCGGCGGGAGACGCCGCTGCACTGGCCGCCGCGATGGAGTGGGTGACCTTGCATCCTGCGGAAGCCGAGGCCATGGGGGAAAGTGCCCATCAGTATGTAACCCGGGAACATTCGCCCGGCATGCACTATGAGCGGATGCTGCAGGTATACCGGGAAGTGCTCGCGTCAGGCTAATTTTGATTTTCCGCAGATAGCTTTCGGATTTAGTAAAATACCATAAACAGAGGGAATAACATGGACAAGATTTACATCGCCGGTTGTGGCGGGATGCTTGGAGAGGCTTTTTACGCACAGTACAAGGACGATTACCAGCTTAGGTGCACCGATATCGACGTGAACGAAGCGTGGCTTGGGCATATGGATTTTCGGGACCTGGCCGCCTACCGCAAGGACGTCGAGGCCTTCCAGCCGGACTACCTGTTCCATCTGGGCGCTTACACCGACTTGGAATTCTGCGAGCTGAACGCCGACGCGACCTACATCACCAACACCTTGTCGGTGGAGAACGCGGTGTACATAGCCAATAAACTCGACATACCGCTTCTGTACATTAGCACCGCCGGGATCTTCGACGGCGAGAAGGACCTCTATGACGACTGGGACCTGCCCAATCCGCTGGGGCATTATGCTCGCTCCAAATATGCAGGGGAGCTTTATGTCGTCAACAATGCAAAACGCTACCTGATCTGCCGCGCCGGCTGGATGATGGGGAGCGGGCCGGGAAAGGACAAGAAATTCGTCCAGAAAATCATGAAGCAGATCAAGGACGGCAAGAAGGAATTGTTCATCGTCAACGACAAGGACGGCACCCCGACCTACACGCACGACTTCGCCAAGAACGTCAAGGTCCTCCTGAAGGAGGAGCTGTGGGGCCTGTACAATATGGTCTGCGGTGGCCAGACCAGCCGGCTCGAAGTCACCCAGGAGATCTTGAAGATCATCGGCAAGGAAGGGGAAATCAAAATAAACGAGGTCACCTCGGAATACTTCAAAAAGGAGTATTTCGCGGAGCGGCCCCTGTGCGAGAGGCTGGTAAACAAGAAACTGGATATCAGGAAGCTGAACGTGATGCGAGATTGGCGGGTTTCCCTGAAGGAATACATCGACGGCTATTACCAGAACTACCTGTAAGGTTTATCTATGTCCCACGGGAATGCAGAAAAATTGAGGATCGCCGCCTTCGGAGGCTTCCGGACCATACCCCCCAGGGCCGGCTCGGCCGGCGCGGACAAGTTCGCCTTCGAGTTGTATCCCCGGCTGGTCGCCAAGGGCCACCAACTGACCGCCTACACCAGGATCTATCCGCAGGACCGCGACGCTCCGGCTGATAGCTATCAGGGTATCCGCCTGCTCCCCTTCCGGACTGTGTCACGAGCCGGCCTGGACACGCTGCTGCACTCCTTCAAGGTCACTGCCGACATAATCTTCCACAACCGGGCGGACGTCGTGCACATCATGAGCGGGGCCAACAGCATCTGGTCCGTCTTCCTTCGGCTCGCCGGCAAGAAGGTGGTGTTGAGCCAGTTCGCCATGGACTGGAAGCGGGACAAGTGGCCCTGGTACGGCAAGCTTTTCTATATCATGTCCAACTACCTGACGGCTTACTTTCCGCACCGGGTCGTGTTCGACAATATCTACACCAAAGACTACTTCGAGAAAAAGTTCGGCAAGCCGTTCGATTTTGTCCCTTACGGATGCGAGGTCAACGAGAGCGGCGACGCTTCCGGCATTTTGCAGAAACTGGGACTTAGCGCCGGCGAGTACTTCCTGTTTGTCGGCCGGTTCATTCCGGACAAGGGTGTTCATTTGCTTACCGAGGCCTTTTCGCACATTAAAACGGACAAGAAGCTGGTCATCGTCGGGGGCTCACCCAATCCGAGCAACTACGAGATGCAGCTTAAGCAGGTGTCCGACCCGAGGATCATGTTCCCGGGGTATATTTACGGAGGCGACACCAACGCGCTGATGAAAAACGCCTTCGCATACGTGCAGCCCTCCATCATAGAGGGGCTGTCCCCCGTGCTGCTTACCGTCATGGGACTCGGCACTCCGGTCGTCTGCAGCGACATCGTGGAGAATATCTACATAACCAATGATAACGCCGTCCATTTCGGCACGGGTGACGCGGCGGCTTTGGCGGAAAAGCTGGAATTCGCCCTTTCACACGTCGATGAACTGGCGACGAAGGCCGCCGCAGGGAAGGCGGACGTGGAGAACCGATTCAGCTGGGAAAAAATCACCAATGAGTTCATCGAGATATTCTCGCGGTGACCCCTGCTTTCATTTTACCCGCCGGGACGGCGCTGCCTCACTGACAGACAGCCCCTACAAAAGCCGGTAGCGATTAGCGACATTACCGTTTGTGTTCTAGAACCGTAAATAGGAGAGACTGATGATTAAGCTTGCAGTGGTTGGTCTTGGCAAGATGGGGTTGTCACATCATGCGATGATCAATGCTCACCCTGAGGTGAAGGTGGCGGCGGTGTGCGATGCGACGGGTTATGTGCTCGATGTGCTGAACAAGTACACGGGGGTGCGCACCTACAGCGATTTCGAGGCGATGCTGCGCGAGGTGGAGTTGGATGCCGTGATCATCGCCACCCCCTCGAGCCACCATTCGAAGATGGTTCTGGCCGCCCTCGAACGCGGGCTGCACGTTTTTTGCGAAAAGCCCTTCTGTCTGGACACCCGGGAGGGCGAGGCGGCCGTCAAGCTCGCCCGGGAAAAAGGAGCGGTGAACCAAGTGGGCTATCATTACCGCTTCGTCGGCGCCTTCCAGGAAGTCAAGCGTCTGCTCGACGCCGGGGCGATCGGGGAGATCACCCACGTCCAGGCCGAGGCTTACGGCCCGGTCGTGCTGCGCCCCAAGGGCTCCACCTGGCGCACCCAGAGGCAGGAGGGAGGCGGGTGCCTATACGATTACGCCGCCCACCCGATCAACCTGCTCAACTGGTACTTGGGGGCGCCTACCGGGGTGGGCGGCACTGTGCTGAACAGCATCTTCTCCGAGGAGACCGATGACGAGGTGTACAGCACCCTCTATTTCCCCAACGGCCAAAGCGCGCAAATTTCTGTCAACTGGAGCGACGAGTCCTACCGCAAGATGAGCACGAAGATCACCATCTCAGGCAAGTGCGGACGCATCGTGGCTGACCGCCAGGAATGCCAGGTTTTCCTGCGCCAGACGGCGAAGGTCCCCGAGGGCTACCAGCTCGGCTGGAACGTGAAGTACACCACCGACCTGACCGAGCCGGTCTGGTTCTACGTCCGGGGCGAGGAGTACTCGGCGCAGCTCGATTACTTTGTGCGCTGCATCAAGGAGAAGCGCACCGACAACCTCAACTCCTTCGCCAACGCGGTCGCGACTGACACTGTGCTGTCCATGATGATCGCGGATGCCGAAAAGGGGGCGTCGGTGCGGTCGGACGATGCTTTGCCCGTGGCGGCTGCCAAGCGCAAGAAAAGATTCCCTTTTCTGAAGAATTAACTCGTTTCCAATGGGAGAGATTTGATATGGATCGGCTGTTGTTTGGTGATAATCAGTTTTTCGGCGTGAACCACATGTCCGAGGAGAAGGCGAGGGCGCAGTCCATGCGATTCCAGGACATTAGTGCCGTCATAGACGTCCTCGATACGGCCTTCGACGAGGGCATCAGGTCCTTCATGTGCACGACCCACGACCGCATCGCGCTGGTCTGCGACCACATGCGTGCGGACCAGCAACGCTACAAGGACTACCTGTTCTACCCATGCATGCCCTATGCGCACAAATACGCGAACGCGATGACCGACCATGGCATGCTGGGCGCGATCAAGCGCTTTCTGCCGGATGACGGATTCCTGGACGCCGCCATGCGAGGCGGCATGTCGCTGGCGAAAAAAGACATCGCAGGGATCACCACGCTGCTGGTGGATGCGGAAATGAAGATGTTCAAGGGGCTGAACACTCCGGTCATTTTTCTGCAGAACGTGGTCGTAGACCTGCTGCTGGGGCTGGATTTCAAGGAGGCTTTCCGGATCTTCGCCAATCACGTGAAGGAGCGCTATGGCGCAGAGCCGGGGTTCATCACCATGAACCTGCCCAAACTGCTCGACGTCCTCGAGGAACTCGGCATTGAAAACCCGATCGTTTGCGCGAACATAAATAAGCTCGGTTTCCGTATGTGCGGCGGTTTCGAGGCCTATGAGCGCGCCTTGCGGGAGCGGAAGTTCCGTGCCATCGCCATGTCCGTGTTCGCTTCCGGTGCGATCGCCCCCAGGGAGGCCATCGAGTGGGTTTCACGGCAACCCAACATAGAATCGATCGTTTTCGGGGCTTCGAGCAGCACGAATATTCGAAATACCAATCAACTGGTCCGCGAATACTGGGCTTCTTGTTCTGACTCCGTGTCAAAAGTTTAGTTGGTCAGGTGTCAGGTGAAAGAAGGAAAACAGCAATACACTTGATCAAAGCAGTATGAAGCCATAACGGGTTCCATATCAATGACAACGCCTCGTCAATGGCGACCCTGCAAGAAAATGATTTCATTGACTATTTGCTAAATAACGGCAAACCAACACCTGACAAAATAATGCTATTCAACTCCCCTAAATTTTTTATTTTTTTACCGGTCGTATATCTGGTCTTCTTCTTTGTTGGCGAACGGGCACGCTGGTGCGTTCTGTTGGCAGCGAGCCTGCTGTTTTATGCCACACTACACGTACCTTATTTAATAGCTGTGCTGATCTCGGTGGCAATGACCACCTATGTATTTGGAATCTGGTTAGATCGTGCAGAATATCCCAAAGCAAAATATTCTCTCCTATGGACTGGCATTTCTGTCAACATACTAATTCTTGTGGTGATGAAATATCTGCCGTTTCTTTCAGAGAATTTGAAGGCACTCTCAACGTTGCTTCCATTTGACGTTCAGATACAACCTGTTAAAGCATTTGTCGCAATTGGGGTTTCCTATTACGTCTTCCAAGCGATGTCTTATCTTTTGGACGTCTATTTTGAGATAGTGGAACCAGAAAGGAATTTCGGACATTTTTTGCTTTACTTGGCATTCTTCCCGAAATTGTTGCAGGGGCCAATAGAAAGGGCTGGAGATTTCCTGCCCCAATTGAAAAAGTTACAGGTTCCTTGTCTGAATCAATTTAGATCCGGTATGCTTTTAATTATTGGTGGATTGTTCAAGAAAGTAGTTATTGCTGACAGGCTGTCTCTCTTTGTCGAACCCGTGTATTCCAATGTGCACAATTTTTCTGGTATTTATTTACTTCTTGCTACCTACTCCTATGCTTTTCAAATATATTACGACTTTTCAGGATACACTGATATTGCGCTCGGTACAGCACGTGTTTTTAACATCAATCTCACCCCAAATTTTAATTCACCATACTTAGCGACGTCTGTTGCTGATTTTTGGAGACGATGGCACATATCTTTTTCTCGTTGGATCCTTGACTACATATTTAAACCTCTCCAAATGCATTGGCGGAACTTAAAAAACCGGGGTACTGCCTTATCCCTCATCGTTGCTTTTCTTGTCTCGGGATTCTGGCACGGCGCTAACTGGGGTTTCGTTGTTTGGGGTGGCCTGCACGGCCTATACATGGCCTGTTCGGTTTTTTACCGTCCTTACCAGAAGAAGTTACATAAGGCGTTAGGAATAGAGAAAACTACATTGTTGAAAGTCTGGCAAATTTTTATAACATTCCACTTAGTCTGTGTCGCTTGGGTATTCTTTAGGGCGAACAGTCTAGCCGATGCTTGGTATGTAGTGACTGAATCTTTTAGTGGCTACGGTGATTTATTGAAACTAAAGCAGAATTTAGAAGTTTTATCTCAAAATGGTGCAACATTGTGGGAGTTCAATATTGCTGTTCTTTCCATCGGATTGTTGCTTTTGATGACATCGCTTGCAAAGCGTCAGCATTTGATGACGATATTTTATAGTAAACCATTCCTGGTCCGTTGCTGTTTTTACTACGGAATAGCAATGTATTTACTGCTACTTGGGCATTTTTCGAACCAGAGTTTTGCCTACGTCAGATTTTGAAATTATGGTGAAAGAGATGTCGTACACATATATACTTAAATTCTTTTTTAAGCTTCTCCTATTGGTCGCATTGTTAGAGGTATCCTTCCGTGTACTTGTTCCTGCCTCTGAACTGCCTTTTTACGTTTTCGACCATAAAGATAATATCCTCAAGTATGACAACCGCAAACAGAGGGATGGACTCTTCACTTCTGGCAGCCTTGCAGAGATTCGATCTCGTTGGCACGTGAACAATATTGGGTGGTTGAATGATCGTGACTATACTGGGAGTGGCGACAAACCAGTTATTGCCATCATAGGTAATTCATATATCGAAGCACTTCCTGTCAATCCTGATCGCAACTTGACTTCTGACTTGCAGCAACAACTTGGCAATAAATATGCGGTTTACAGTTTTGGGATATCCGGAGCCAAACTCAGCGAGTACCTGCATGTGTCTCGGTATGTGAGGAAGCATTTCCATCCTCAGGTAATGATTTTCAACCTAGTCGATGATGACATATCCGGTTCTCAACTGTCTTCAGATAACAAAGAAGGAAACCTTTATTTTTCCTATAGCCCTTCAGGCGTTAAGGAATCATTTGTACCCTATATTCCCTCAAAAATCGGCTTGTACTATCGGAAAAGTGCTTTGTTGCGTTATGGCCGCTTTAATAATGGAATGTTTGATAGTGGCAAATCTCCTTCGGCTCTGTCAAGGGAGACTAAATCCAATTATAATAAAGAGTTTACTGACTATGCGTTTGCAAAAATTCGTCTAGAGAATCCTGGCTGCGCTGTGATTATTGTCATAGACGCACCTAGACGAGATATTTACCAAGGGATAACAGAGAAAAAGAATGATGAACTCAGAAATATTGTTGAATCGGCATCAATTGCAAATGGGTTTCAACTGGTTGATCTCACATCTCCGATGACAGATCTTTATTCAAATAACCACTTAAAATTTGAATTTGAAACCAATTACCATTGGAACGAATACGGGTACCGAGTCGTGTCTGATCAAATATATAAGAAACTAATAGATTCTGGAGTAGTCACTCATCGTGAGTAGTTGGGGTGCGGTGACGCGAGTCTCCCCCGCCAAGATCTTCACCGGATGCATGAAGTTTGAAACGTTCCACTCGCACGGATCCAACAGTCTTAGTACTCAGTGATTTATTCCGATATGAAGAAGATTACGTAAATTTTGTAACGCGATATTCTCAACACGTGTGCTTGTTTTGGTTGTTCATTTATAGGTAATCTAAAATTGTAGGTGATAGCTCATGGAAAAAATAAAACGCTTTATAGAATGCCTTGTGCCCGACTATTCATGTAATTTAAAGTGTAACTATTGTTATATAGTCCAACGAAAACAAAGAGGAAACAAGGCATCTGATTTTCAATACAGCCCAGAAGTTATCGGAGAGGCCTTATCCCAAAACCGTATGGGCGGGATTTGTTACTTTAGTATTTGCGGGGCAGGTGAAACTTTGGTTCCGGCGAAAGTAATTGATATTGCCTACAATATACTGAAACAAGGCCATTTTGTTAATATTACAACGAACGGAACTTTGACAAAAAGATTTGATGAAATTTTAAAATTTCCGAAAGAATACCTGGAAAGGCTGCATTTCTCTTTTTCTTTCCACTATCTGGAATTATTGCCAAATAAATTAGACATATTTTTTGACAACGTTAACCGTGTGCGTAAAGGTGGGTGTTCAATTTTGGTCCAAGTAAATTTATGTGATGAATACTTGCCATATTTGGATGAAATAAAATATATTTGTGAACAGCGTACCGGCGGCGCGCCTCAAATCGTCGCTACTCGAAAGGAAACAGAACTTCATTCAAATATTGAACTTTTCACCGAACATTCCAAAGAGGAATATCAATCTTTCGGTGGAAAATTCCATTCGCCCTTGTTTGATTTCACAATGAATAATTTTGGCTTAAAAAGAAAAGGGTTTTGCTATGCTGGTGATTGGAGTGCTACGCTGAATTTGGCTACTGGCGCCATGGGTAAATGTTATAGTTCGTATATTGTTGAAGACATCTTTAAATATCCTACTAAACCTATTAATTTTACAGCTGTTGGTGATAACTGTAAGTCATTATTCTGTATGAATGCAAGCCATTTCATGTCCTTGGGTGTAATTCCCTCTATTGAAGTACCTACCTATGCTTCTTTAAGAAATAGAGAAGATGCCGGTTGGTATTCAAATCGTATGAGTTCTTTTTTAAACGGAAAACTAGAGAACAACAATACTTTCTATTCAAAAACACAAATTATTAAAACAAACATGATGTCTATTGTAGATAGGGCTTTCCTGTTGAAGGCACTTGCAGGTGGATTTCGCAGAAAACTGTGGGCTTTCATTGGAGCGCGGGGAGGACGTTGAGCTGTTGAGTTCAATAGTTGGCAGGTTTACAAGTGTCTGGAAAAAACTTAGAAGGGCCTTGCTAGCTGGCGGGGCCGCGTGATCTTGAGTGTTTTTGGGCCTTCTATCGTATCCCCCCTGTGCCTTGTTGGGTTAGGAACTCGAAGGGCATTGTCTCTTTTCTTTGTGGCCCTTCGTCACCCAGAAGCCGTGAGGCTAGGTCCGAGTAAAAAGTAGCCGAAAACAAAGCAAATAATTATGATTGCGGCATAATACAAAAAGCGGGTAATCCGTTTCTTTTTTTTTGTATTTATAATTTGTTTGAGACCCGACCTTCGGTGCTTATGCTTACGTCTTCTCTTAGTGGTTGATTGACCTTCAACTGCGTCTTCCATGCCCAACTCCTCGATCCGAAACTTCCTGGTCATTGATTTATCCAACTTTGAGTCAGATGGTGGTGCTGGGCTTCAGGCAATGTTCCTGTTGGATAATGTTTTATCATTAATGTCAACCCCGGGGAGCGCCTGAAAGCCAGCAGTTAATAATTTGCCAAGAGCCAGAATGTACCGGCATTGCGCGACAGTTTAGCATAACCAGGGCATTCTATAGCTACACTGCTACACTGTCAAACCAAAAAAGTTATGTAAATACACATGAAAATCCAGGATGGGAAATTCCCCCAATCAGGCCAGAGGCCGTCGTGTGGAAATAGCCCCCTGTGTCAGGATAGTTGTCGCCTCAGAGGGGCCGCTTAGGGTTGGGTTTTTGGCGGTGAGCGCAGCGAGCTCGCCGGTTTGATCAAAATCCCCAACCTTTAATATCCGGCGGCCCGTTT
>Ga0316232_1000499_pt1 | contig 59634 bp, 45 predicted proteins | sample TBHtaG_FD_206006 | JGI IMG/M metagenome (GOLD analysis project Ga0316232, IMG submission 206006) | Freshwater microbial communities from Trout Bog Lake, Wisconsin, USA - TBH18025_13 | ecosystem: Environmental > Aquatic > Freshwater > Lake > Hypolimnion/Profundal zone | place: USA: Wisconsin...
GGTTGCATGGGCTCCGCCGGTTTCGCCCACGCCGAGGACCTGTACGACCACGGGCTCAACCTCCTGGTGCGGCAGCTGGGCGCGGACCGGGCCATGGTGGCCGGGCAGACCGTCCGGGGCCTGGAAGGCCTGTGGTGCGCCGGCGGAGCAAGCGCCAGCCCGGGCGGGGCGCCCCTGGCTTTCGACCCGAACCTGAATTTCTGCACCCAGGTGATGCGGGAGCCGGCGAGCACCCTGGTGATCACCGACGCCGGCGCGGACCCGGCCTGGGTGGAGCATTCCGCCTGGCGCGCCCTGGGGGTCCGGGCCTACGTCGGCGTGCCGCTGCGGTGTTCCGGGCGGACCATGGGGGTCCTGTCGGTGCAGAGCGAAGCCGCCCATGTCTGGCAGGCGCCGGAGATCGCCCTGGTGAACGTCATGGCCGCCCTGTTCGCCAGCACCATGGAGGTCGAAGCCCTGAAGATCGAGTTGGCCCGGGCCAAGGAAATGCTGGACCTCACCGCCGCGGTGATGGAGGACCACGCCCTGGACAGCCCGGGCTCCGGGCTGCCCACAAGGCGTTTCCTGGACGTCTGGTGCAGGACCAACCTGCCCGAGGCGCGCCGCCGGCGCGAGGTGATCGCCCTGGCGACCTGGATCCAGCCCCCGGCGCCGGACCGGGACCAGCGCCTGGCCAAGCTGGCCGGCTCGCTCCGGGGCATGGACCTGGTGGTGGAACTGGGCCGGGGCCGGTTCCTCCTGGTGCTGCCGCGCACCCTGCGCGCCGGGGCCGAACTGGTCCTGCGGCGGCTGCAAAGCGCCCTGGGCGTCCGGGAAATGGGCGCCACCCTGTGGAATCCCCTGCTCGGCCCGGACCGCGAGGCGGCCACGCTGCAGCCGGCCATCCGCAGGGCCCAGCTGGCGGATCCGGGAAGTCTGGAACGCTGCGCCCGAGGGGCGGATGATGGGGGAGTGGTGTGGACCCTCCTCGAGCCCAGCCGCCAGAATCTCCTGGGCGAGTCGAACCCATGGTGAAAAACCGGACCGGAAGGACGATGAAGATGACGACGGAGATGACCTTGAATCATGAGAAAACAGTCACCGCGGAACGGGCGCCGGGCACGGCCGGGCCGGACCGGGCAACCCTCAAGGCCTGGTACCAGCTCATGCAGATGGGCCGGGTGCTGGACGACAAGGCGCCCAACTACCTCAAGCAGGCCATCGGCTGGTCCTACCACGCGCCCTGCGCCGGCCATGACGGCATCCAACTGGCCCTGGGGCTCAGCTTCCGGGCCAACCACGACTTCCTGTTCCCGTACTACCGGGACATGCTCACCTGCCTGGCGGCGGGCCTGACGCCCCTGGAGATCCTGCTCAACGGCATCTCCAAGGCCGACGACGTGGCCGGCGGCGGGCGGCACATGTCCAACCACTTCGCCAAGCCCGCCATCGGCATCCAGAACGTCTCCAGCTGCACCGGCAACCACACCCAGCACGCCGTCGGCCTGGGCCGGGCGGTCAAGGCCTACGGCTCCGACGCCGTGGTGTTCTGCAGCCAGGGCGAAAGCAGCACCTCCGAAGGCTACGTCTACGAAGCGGTCAACGGCGCCAACCTGGAAAAGGTCCCGGTGATCTTCGTGGTGCAGGACAACGGTTTCGGCATCGCGGTGCCCAAGTCCGACCAGAGCGCCAACCCGGATCTGTGCGACAACTTCAGGGGCTTCCTCAACCTGAAGATCATCAAGTGCGAGGGGCTGGACCCGGTGGATTCCATGCGCGCCATGAACGAGGCCCTGGCCTACGTGCACTCGGGCGCCGGCCCGGCCATGGTCTACGCCCACTGCGTGCGCATCGGCAGTCATTCCAACAGCGACAAGCACGAGCTCTACCGCTCGCCCGAGGAACTCGCCGAGGTGCGCCGCCAGGATCCCCTGCCGCGCTTCCGCGACCACTGCCTGGCCAACGGCTTGACCGAGGCGGAGCTGGTGGAGATCGAGCAGCGCAACCTGGCGGACTACAACGAGGCTTCCGATGCGGCGATCAAGGCCGCCAACCCGGACCCGGCCAGCATCCTGGACTTCGTCCTGCCCGACCCCTGGGTTTCCGGTCAGTTCCCGGACGGGCTGCCCAGCGGCGCCGGCGCGCCGGTGAGCATGCTCACCGCCATCAACCAGACCCTCAAGGAAGAGTTCCGGCTCAACCCCGACACCTTCATCTGGGGCCAGGACGTGGCGCACAAGGACAAGGGCGGCATCTTCAACGTCACCAAGGGCATGCAGCAGGAGTTCGGGCGCCGCAGGGTGTTCAACGGCCCGATCGCCGAGGACTTCATCACCGGCACCGCCGACGGCTTCTCCCGCTTCGACCCGAAGATCCGCGTGGTGGTGGAAGGGGCGGAATTCGCCGACTACTTCTGGCCCGCGGCCGAGCAGCTGATCGAGCTGTCCCACGAATACTGGCGCACCCACGGGCAGTACTCGCCCAACATCACCATCCGGCTGGCCAGCGGCGGCTACATCGGCGGCGGCCTGTACCACAGCCAGAACATCGAGGGCTGGCTCACCGGCATCCCCGGCATCCGGGTGGTGGCGCCAAGCTTCGCCGACGATGCCGCCGGTCTCCTGCGCAGCTGCATCCGGTCGCGCGGGGTGAGCCTCTTCCTCGAGCCCAAGTTCCTGTACAACTCCGCCCAGGCCAAGGCCTTCTGTCCGCCCGAGTTCGCCGTCCCGTTCGGCAAGGCGCGGGTGCGCAGGGAGGGCACCCGGCTGACCGTGCTGGCCTACGGCACTCCCGTGCATTTCGCCCTGGAGGCCGCGCGCAAGCTGGAGGCCGAAGGGGTGAGCGTCGAAGTGGTGGACCTGCGCAGCCTGAGCCCCCTGGACACGGCGACCATCTTCGCCAGCGTGCGCAAGACCCACCGCGCCCTGGTGGTGCACGAGGACAAGGTGTTCGGCGGCTTCGGCGGCGAAGTGGCGGCCCAGATCAGCCAGGAGTGCTTCCCCTGGCTGGACGCGCCGGTGGCCCGGGTGGGCTCGGCCTTCACCCCGGTGGGTTTCAACCGGATCCTGGAGCGGGCCATCCTGCCGAACACGGAGAAGGTGCTGGAAGGCATGCGCAAGGTGCTGGCCTTCTGACCGGAAACGCCCCTGAGCCGACGCCGGGCGTCGGATCAGGGGCGTTTCAGGCCAAAGGCGGGAGGTTCAGGATGCGGCGTCGACCTGGGCGCCGCAGTTGCCGGCCTCCACCTGGCCGTTTTGCGGGTACTCGGGCCCCTGGCGCTCCTGGTCATGGGTCGCCTTCGGCGTGCCGGGAACCCACTTGAGGATCTCGCTCCATTCCACGGCTTCCATGTTTCCTCCTGCACAACTAGAACAAAAACAACTTCAGCATGCGCCGTGCCAAGAGCAGTCCGCCCTCGAGCAGAAATTTTAAGTGTATGTAAATAAAAAAGATCTGCATCAACGGAGGAATCCTGTCGGTGCCTGGGGGCCAACAGAAATGTATTGGTCATGGCAAAAACAATACATTTTTGTCGGATTCAAAGGCCTGGTTTCAGCACCCGGGGATCGCCGCCTCGAGGATGCCGGGGAAGCGCATGGGGTCGGGGGTGAGCGCGTCGAGGTCGGTTTCGCCGGTGCGGATGCGCACCACCTGTTCCAGCGGGCGGATGAAGATCTTGCCGTCGCCCACATCGCCGGTCCTGCCGCCCTTGATGATGGCGTTGACGGTGGCCTGCACGAACGGCTCGGAGACGGCGATGTCGAACCGGATCTTCTCGCGGAAGTCATTGACCAGCGGGGCCCCGCGGAAATAGGTGGCGAAGGGCTCGCTTTCGCCGCCGTGACCGGCCACTTTCGTGATGGTCATCCCGGTGACCTGGACGGCGAACAGCTCGGTCCTCACATCCTCAAGCTTTTCCGGGCGGATGATGGCGGTGATCAGTTTCATGGGGGTTCTCCTTCGAAAGGTGCTGGTGACCGGATGAGTGAATCAAGTGCATGGGCCATGCCAAGGCCCCTGTAGGCTTGGAGTAATATCTAACTATCAAAAAACAAATCATTTAAATAACCGATTGAACGGTCGATCAATCAGGACATTGGTACAAAAATGTAGCCAATAGTCTAATTAGCTACATCTTTGAAGGAAGGTTGACTGGAGCAGTGGCTGTGACGCCGGATTTTCCAAGCCGGTCCGGGTGGGCAGAGGCTCCGGCGGGAGGAAAATATTCCATGTATCGCCGGGCCGCCGGGGTGCCGATAGTTCCTTCAAGCTGCTCAGGTCAGTACCCGGGGCCGACGCGCTGTTCCGAAAAGGAGGCCCCATGGCGGCATGGCTGCGTTGTTTCCTGGCCCTGAGCATCCCCTGCGCCGCGGCCATGGCCGGTGAACAGCCCGCCGCCGGGCAGCGCGCGGCCGGCGCCGGGTCGATCAGCCTGACCCGGATCGTGGAACCGGCTCCCCCGGCGCCGGCGCCGGAACTGGCCGCCTGGCGCCAGGCGGCGGAGCGCGGCGAGGTGGATGCCCAGACCCAGCTGGCCTCGGCCTACTACCTGGGCCAGGGCGTCGCCCCGGACTACCGCGAGGCGCTCACCTGGTACCGCAAGGCCGCGGAGCAGGGCAACCCGAAGGCCCAGACCGTGCTGGGCCTCATGCACGAAGAGGGCGAAGGGGTGCCCAAGGATGCGCGCGAGGCGGCGCGCTGGTTCCGCCTGGCCGCGGAGCGCGGTGACGCCGACGCCCAGTCCCGGCTGGGGGAGAAGTGCTACCTGGGCGAAGGGGTGCCCATGGACCTGGCCGAGGCGAGGAAGTGGTTCAGGCTGGCGGCGCTCCAGGGCGACGCCGACGCCCAGGCCAAGCTGGGCGCGATGTGCTTCCTCGGGGAGGGCGCGGCCAAGGATGCGGTTGAAGCCGCCAAGTGGTTCCGCCTCGCCTCGGCCCAGGGCAACGCCACCGCCCAGGGTTGCCTGGGGATGATGTACGCCATGGGCGACGGCGTGACCCGCGACCTGGTCCAGGCCTTCGCCTGGCTGCTCAAGGCCACCGACGCGGGCAACACCCAGGTGACCCAGACCTTCGAGACGCTCAAGCGCGGGCTCGCCCCGGCCCAGATCGAGGAGGGCCGGAACCGGGCGCTGGCGGTCCATTAAGGCTCTGCGAAACCTTCGCCGCTGATCCGGTACTTGCCCATCTTGTAGTTGAAGATCCGCTCGGTGGTCTGCAGCAGCCGCGCCGCCCGGGCCCGGTTGCCCCGGGCCGACTTGAGGGCGTCCTGCAGCAGGTCGCGCTCGAAGGCGGCCACCGCCTCCGCGAACGGGGTGGCCAGGAAGGTGCCGGAGGCCTCGGCGGTCTGCAGGGTGGGGGGCAGGTGGTGGGCGTGGATGACCCCGCCCTCGCACACCAGCACGGCGCGCTCCATGCAGTTCTCCAGTTCGCGCACGTTGCCGGGCCAGTGGTAGGCCATGAGCATGTCGATGGCGGAATTGGAAATGCGCCGCACGTCCTTGCCGTGGGCGACGGTGTACTTCTCGACGAAGTGGTCGGCCAGCAGCAGGATGTCGGTCTTGCGCTCGCGCAGCGGCGGCAGGAAGATCTCGAACACGTTGAACCGGTAGTAGAGGTCCTCGCGGAAGCTCTTGTCCAGGATGGCCGCCTCCAGGTCCCGGTGGGTGGCGGCCACCACGCGCACGTCCACCTTCATCGGGGTGCCGCCGCCGAGCCGCTCGAATTCCCGCTCCTGCAGCACCCGCAGCAGCTTGACCTGGGTGGCCAGGGACAATTCGCCGATCTCGTCCAGGAACAGGGTGCCGCCGTGGGCCAGCTCGAACCGGCCCGGGCGCGCGTGGCGGGCGTCCGTGTAGGCGCCGGCCTCCACGCCGAACAGCTCGGATTCGATCAGGGTCTCGGGCAGGGCGCCGCAGCTGACCTTGATGAAGGGCTTTTCCGCGCGCGGTGAGTTGTAGTGGATGGCCCGGGCCACCAGCTCCTTGCCGGTGCCCGATTCGCCGCGGATCAGCACGGTGGTGTTGGCCGGCGCCGCCTGGGCCACCTGCTCGAACACCTGGCCCATGGCGTGGCTGTTGCCGATCAGGTTGCGCAGCTCGTAGCGCTCGCGCAGCTCGTGCCGGAGCAGCTGGTTCTCCTCCAGCAGGCGCTGCCGGTCCGCGGCCACCAGCTGGGCCACCTTCATGGCCAGGCCCACCATGCCGGCGGCGATCTGCAGCAGCTTGGTGTCGCGCGGGAAATCCCGGTCCGCCAGGTAGGGCACCACCAGGGCCAGGGTGCCCGAAGGCCGGCCGTCCAGGAACAGCGGCAGGCACAGGAAGGACAGCTCCTGACCGGCCCGGCGCCTGCGGCGCACCCGGGTGCGGTCCAGGAACAGCGGTTCCTCGCTGACCTTGGGCACCACGATGGCCTTGCCGCTCTGGAACACCCGGCCGGTGATGCCTTCGCCCGGGCGGTAGTGCACGCCCTCCGCGGCGGCCTTGGGCAGACCGCAGGTGGCCTCGATGCCCAGGGCGCCGGTGGCGCCGTCCAGCAGGGTGATGACGCCGCCCTGGGCGCCGAAGGCGTCGGCCAGGATCTCCAGCACCCGGGGCAGGGCCGACCGGATGTCCTTGGCGGCCAGGGCGAAGCTCACGTCCAGGAGGGCGGTGAGGAGGAGGGGATCGTCGGGAGCGGCCATGGCCGAAAGGATAATACAAAAATGTATGTTTTCAATAATCCAGTAACATATTTGTCAAACATTAATATGGTTGGATCTGCCTGCATGAAATTGAACTGGTTGAACCCATTGGATTTATTAATGAGTCTATTGGCCCCTGAAGGATGGATTTTGCACGAAGATGGATTCCTGGAGGCACCCATGCAGTGGCAGCCAAGCGCAGGCATCTTCGGCGAACAGGCGAACCAGGAACGGGACGCCTGCGGGGTGGGCTTCGTCGCCTCCCGGTCCGGGACCAGTTCCCACGCCATCCTCCGGGAAGCCATCACCGCCCTGGGCTGCATGGAGCACCGCGGGGCCTGCGGCGCGGACCAGATCACCGGCGACGGCGCCGGGGTGATGACCGACATCCCGTTCGAGCTGCTGGGCTACCGCCGCGGCGAAGTGGCCGTGGCGACCCTGTTCATGCCGAGGGATTCCCTGCGCCGGAAGAAGTCGCTGGACGTGTTCACCGCCACCCTGGCCTTCCATGGCCTGGAGGTGATCGGCTTCCGGGAGATCCCGGTGGATCCGTCGGTGCTGGGCGAAGAGGCCGTGCTTTCCCGGCCGGCCATGGTGCACGCCATCATCCGCCGCCCGGCCCACTGCCGCACCGACATGTCCTTCGACCGGCTGCTGTACGTGGTCAAGCAGGAGATCCGCATCAAGCAGTCGGAGCAGGGCATCAACAAGGAATTCTTCTTCACCTCGCTCTCGACCAACACCATCGTCTACAAGGCCCTGACCGGCGCGGAGGTGCTGCACAAGTTCTACCTGGACCTGCAGAACCCGGCCTTCAGCACCCGCTTCGCCATGTTCCACCGGCGCTTCTCCACCAACACCCGGACCTCCTGGGACAAGGCCCAGCCGTTCCGGCTGATCGCCCACAACGGCGAGATCAACACCATCGCCGGCAACCGCTCCTGGGCCCATTCCCGGGAACGCTCCATGGGTCTGCGCCGGGACCAGATCCTCACCCGCAGCGGCATCAGCGATTCCGGCAGCCTCAACGAGATGGTGGAGGCGCTCAGCTACCGCAGCTCCATCCCGCACATCGAGGACATCCTGGCGATCATGATGCCGCCGGCCCAGAGCGAGGGCGAGTACTACAAGTTCTGGAGCCGGGCCATGGAACCCTGGGACGGGCCGGCCATCATCATGTATTCCGACGGCAACACCGTGGGCGCGCGGCTGGACCGGCACGGCTTCCGGCCCTCGCGCTGGGCGGTCACCGACGACACCTTCTACCTCTGCTCCGAGGCCGGCGCCTTCCGCATGGACGAAAGCCGGGTCCTGCGCAAGGGCACCCTGCACGCCGGCTCGGGGGTGATGGTGGACCTGGCCACCGGCAGCTTCCATTTCCGCGACGCCAGCCAGTCCCGGGAGAACCGCGACGCCCGGTTCGACGCGCGCACCGTGCCGCTGCGCACGCTGCCGGTGCAGGACGCGCCGGTGGGCATGTTCCAGCGCAACCTGTTCTCGCTCACCGAAGAGGAGCAGGAGAAGCTGCTCTTCCCGATGATCGCCGAGGGCAGGGAGCCGATCGGCTCCATGGGCGACACCGCCCGGCCCAACGTGTTCTCGCTGCAGCCGCGGCCGTTCTTCGACTACTTCTACCAGAACTTCGCCCAGGTCACCAATCCGCCGCTGGACTACCTGCGCGAGGAGAACGTCACCGACCTGTGCGTGTTCCTGGGGCGCAAGCCGAACATCTTCTTCCCCAAGGACCTGCTGCCGCTGGAGCCGGCGATCGAGGCGCCGGTGCCGGTGCTGGGCCTGGGCGAGCTGCATTTCCTGCAGGAACTGGGGCGCAAGAGCGCTGCCGAGTCCCACATCCTGCCGCGCAGCTTCCCCATGACCTTCCTGCGCGCCGCCGGCCCCGACGGCTTCCGCCCGGCGGTGGAGCGCCTGGTGGCGGACGTCATGCAGGCGGTGGAGCAGCATTGCACGGTGATCATCCTCAGCGACCGCGAGGCGGACTACGAGCATCCGCCGATCCCCGGGCTGATCGCCCTGCGCGCCGTGGTGCACGCCCTCAACCACTCCGGCCTCAGGCTGAACGCCTCGATCGTCATGGACACGGGCGAGGTGCGCACGCCGCACCATCTGGCCGCGCTGCTGAGCTTCGGCGCGTCGGCGGTGTGCCCCTACCTGGCCCTGCGCATCGCCCGCACCGACCCGCACCGGCTGCTGGCCGCCCTGGCGCCCGAGGAGCGCGAGCGCAACTACATCAAGGCCATGGTCTCGGGTCTGCTCAAGATCATGTCCAAGAGCGGCATCTCCGTGCTGCAGGGCTACATCAGCGCCAAGCTGTTCACCGCCATCGGCCTGGGCGACGAGCTGATGGAGAACTTCTTCCCGGGCAACGCCAGTCCCATCGGCGGCATCGGCTACCACGAGCTGGCCCAGGACGTGCTGACCAAGACCGGCTTCGCCATCCTGCCGGAACTGCAGGACAAGCTGCTCAACACCCACCAGTTCCGCGAGGCGCCCAAGGGCGCCGAAGGCGAGCGCCACGCCATGACCACGGCCCGGTCCCGGGTGGTGCACCGGATGGTCAAGACGGATCCCGGCGGGCCCGAAGCCGATGCCCTCTACGCGGAGTACCTGAGCCACGGCGACGACGCGGAGCCGATCAGCGTGCGCCACCTGTTCGACCTCAAGCCGGCCCCGGCGCCGCTAGCCCTGGACCAGGTGGAGCCGGCCTCGGCGGTGCTGGCGGCTTTCGGCTCGGGCGCCATGTCGTTCGGCGCGGTGAGCGCCGAGTCCCAGCGCGACCTCATCCTGGCCATGCGCGCCGTGGGCGGGCGCAGCAACAGCGGGGAAGGGGGCGAGAACCCCTACTACTATTCCGACGGGATCACCGCGACCACCAAGCAGGTGGCCTCGGCCCGGTTCGGGGTCACCGCCGAGTACCTGGTCACCGGCCAGGAACTGCAGATCAAGGTGGCCCAGGGGGCCAAGCCTGGCGAGGGCGGCCAGCTGATGAAGGTCAAGGTGGACGCCGACATCGCCAAGGCCCGCTTCTCCCTGCCCGGGGTCGACCTGATCTCCCCGCCGCCGCTGCATGACATCTACAGCATCGAGGACCTGAAGGAGCTCATCTACGAACTCAGGCAGGTCCATCCCGCCGCCGAGATCAGCGTGAAGCTGGTTTCCGGCACCGGCCTGGGCCCGATCGCCGTGGGCGTGGTAAAGGCCGGGGCCGACATCATCTACATCGCCGGCGGCGACGGCGGCACCGGCGCCGCGACCCTGGGCTCCATGAAGCATGCCGGGCTGCCGTTCGAATTCGGCCTGGCCGAGGCGCACCGCACCCTGGTGGAGAACGGCCTGCGCAGCAGCGTGAAGCTGCGCGCCGACGGCGGCCTGCTCACCGGCCACGACATCGTGGTGGGAGCCCTGCTCGGGGCCGAGGGGTTCGATTTCGGCAAGCTGCTGCTGGTGGCCGAAGGCTGCATCATGGCGCGCATCTGCGAAAAGAACACCTGCCCGGCGGGCATCGCCACCCACGACCCCAAGCACAAGGCGCGCTACTCCGGCAATCCGGAGCAGATCGTCCGGCTCCTCCGCTTCCTGGCGGAGGACGTGCGCCGGCACCTTGCCCTGCTGGGGTTCCGCACGCTGAAGGAGATCACCGGGCGCACCGACCTGCTGCTGCCGGCGGCCAAGCACCTGGAGTACCTGAGCCAGCGCCGGCTGCACCTGGACCGGTTCCTGGCCGAGCCCTGCGGCTACGACGGCCACCCGCTGAAGCGGCCCGAGGAGGGGATCGCGCCCCTGAACCAGCGCATCCTGCTGGAGACCCGGCCGGCCCTGGAGGCCCAGACCGATTTCGAAGGCGCCTACCCCATCGCCACCACCGACCGGGCCACCCTGGCGACCCTCGCCGGGGCCCTGGCCCAGCGTTCCGGCGCGGACCGCACCAGTCCCGGGAGCGCCTACCGGGGCAGCCTCAAGTTCACCTTCCAGGGCAGCGCCGGCCAGGGCTTCGGGGTGTTCCTGGTGGAGGGGATCCGCGCCACCCTGTTCGGCGAGGCCAACGATTCCGTCGCCAAGGGCATGTCCGGCGGGCGGATCGTGGTGCGCCCGCCCCTGGCGGCGCGCTTCGCCCCCGAGGAGAACGCCATCATCGGCAACTGCGCCCTGTACGGCGCCACCGGCGGCACCCTCTACGTCCACGGCCTGGCCGGAGACCGCTTCGCCGTGCGCAACAGCGGCGCCACCGCCGTGGTGGAGGGCGCCGGGCTGCACGCCTGCGAGTACATGACCCGGGGCACGGTGCTGTTCCTGGGCGCCGTCTCGCACAACGCCGGGGCCGGCATGACCGGCGGCAGGTTCTTCATGGAGCGCCGGCACGACGCGTTCGTGAACCGGAACTACGTGAAGGCCGTGCCGCTGGACGCCGACGACGCCCAGGAACTGCGCGCCCTGCTGGAGGACTACCAGTCCGCCACCGGCAGCCGCACCGCCCGGGAACTGCTGGAACGCTGGGACATCACCCTGGCGACCTTCGTCAAATATGTTCCGAGCACCTGGACCCCCAGTGCCGCGCCCGCCGAAGCGTCCGGGGAGCCCGCGGTGGTCCGGTAGGCCGCGCTCACCCCCAGGTCAGTAGGTGTGCAGGTACTTCTCCAGCTCCCAGGGCGTCACTTCCAGCCGGTAGTCCTCCCACTCCAGCCGCTTGGCGCTGATGAACCGGTCGCAGAGGTGGGCGCCGAGGGCCTCCTTGATCACCGGGTCCGCCTCCAGTTCGGCGACGGCCTCGGCCAGGGAGCCCGGGAGGGTGTTGGCGGGGGTGCCGCGCTCGGCCGCGGGCATCAGGTAGAGGTTCTCCTCGCTCGATTCGGGCACCGGCAGTTCGCGCCGGATCCCGTCCAGCCCGGCCGCGAGCATCACCGCCAGCGCCAGATAGGGATTGCAGCTGGGATCCGGGCAGCGCAGCTCGACCCGGGTGGAGGCCGGCGCGTGGGAGCGCGGGATCCGGATCAGCGCCGAGCGGTTGATCCGGCCCCAGCTGATGTACACCGGGGCCTCATAGCCGCCCAGGCGCTTGTAGGAGTTCACCAGCGGCGCCAGCACCGCGCACATGCCGCGGGCGTGCAGCAGCTGTCCGGCGATGAAGCGCTTGGCCAGCATGGACAGGCCGTGGCTGTCGCCGGGATCGGCGAAGGCGTTGGAACCGTTGGCCCGGTAGCTCAGGCTCTGGTGCAGGTGCAGGCCGCTGCCGGCGATGCCCCGGATCGGCTTCGGCATGAAGGTGGCGTACAGGCCCTTCTGCTGGGCCAGGGTCTTCAGGACGACCCGGACGGTGACGATGTTGTCGGCCGTCTTAAGGGCGTGGGCGTAGCGGAAGTCCATCTCGTGCTGGCCCGGCGCCAGTTCGTGGTGCATCGCCTCGGCTTCGATGCCGAAGGCGCCCAGGGTCTCGGTCATCTGCCGCCACAGGCCAGTGGCCACCATGCTGGTGGGCTGGTCGAAGTAGCTGGCGCCGTCCACCGGCCGGGGCGGGATGATCCGGTTCTCGGCGTCCGGCTGCAGGAGGAAGAACTCCAGCTCCGGCCCGGCATGATAGTCGAAGCCCATCTGCTCGGCCTGCTTCAGCACCCTGCTCAGCACGGCCCGGGGATCGCCCAGGAAGGGCTGGCCGTCAGGGGTGAACACGTTGCAGATCAGCCGCGCGGTGGCTTCGCTGCCGGACAGCCAGGGCAGCACGGCGAAGGTCGAAAGGTCCGGCACCAGGTGCATGTCGCTTTCGGCGATGCGGGCGAAGCCTTCGATGGAGGAGCCGTCGAACCAGATGCCGTGGTTGAGCGTGGCCATCAGCTCCGAGTCCGGGATGGTCACGTTCTTGACCGCGCCCCCCACGTCGGTGAACTGCAGGTCGATGAACTTGATCTGGCGCTCGCTGACGATGGCCAGGATCTCTTCGTGGGTGGTGGAATGTGCGGTCATTTGTGCAGCGCCTGGAGGATGAAAGCGATGAGGACGAGCACCAGCAATACCACCAATGCGATCAGGACCGAAACGAAGGCGGGCGAGCGCCAGAACGGCTGGGCCTGCGCCGCGGGCTGGACCCGGTCCAGGATCGCCGTGTCGACCTCGTCCAGGTGCTCCAGGTCGTGGATCAGGGCGGCCATGTCGGGGTAGCGCTCCCCCGGCTCGCGCTGCAGGGCCCGGGCGGCCACGGCGGCGAGCTGGGGCGGAATGCCCAGTCCGGCCCGGTCCAGCCGGGGCGCGTTGCCCTGCAGGTGCAGGGCCATGACGGCTATCTGGTTGTCGCCTTCGAAGGGCAGGTGGCCGGACAGCATTTCATACAGCATGGTGCCGAGGGCGTAGATGTCGGTCCGCTGGTCGCCGCGCTGGCCTTCGATCTGCTCCGGGGCCATGTAGTCCGGCGTGCCGGCCGCGCCGCTGAGGTTGGCGTAGGTCACCCGGTAGGCCTTCCGGGTCAGGGCCAGGCCGAAATCCAGGATGACCGGATCGCCGTCGGCGGTGATGAGGATGTTCTCGGGCTTGAGGTCGCGGTGGATGATCCCATGCTCGTGGCAATGGGCCATGCCGGCGGCGATCTTGCCGATCAGCGCCAGGGCCGGCTCCGCGGCCATGGGCGCATGGTCGGTGACGAAGGCGCGCATGGACTCGCCGTTGATGAGCCGGGTCACCAGGTAGGGCGTGGCGTTGAACTGGCCGGAATCGAGCCCCTTCTGGATGGCCGGGTGGTCCAGGGTGCGCATGACTTCCAGTTCCCGCTGGAACCGCTCGTACTGGGCCGGGTCGCCGATGGAGGCCCGGTTGGGGATCTTGAGGACCACTTCCTGCCCGGTGAGGAGGTCATAGGCGCGATAGATATCGCTCATCCCGCCCTGGGCGATATGGGTGCGGATATGAAAATGGTCGAACTGATCGCCGATCTGCAGCATAGGACGGTCTCAGGCCTTACGGAAAGAGCGTGCGCATGGATTCCATGCTTGAAGTATAAGGGGGATTTGTCCGGAAATCGGCCGGGCGCGTTGCATCGGCAGGAATATCCTGCGCAGGAAGGCGCCCAGGCCGGAGGCGGCCCGCCCCCCGTCCAGGTTGGCGGCCAGGGAACGCAAGCGCAGGGAGAGCAGGGAGAGGTTGTCGTCGCTGCCGTTGCGCAGCGCCCGGTCGAGCACGGCCTGGTTGAAGCCCTCCAGGGTCGGCTCGGCGTGGGCGAGCTCGGCGAGTTCCAGGTCCTCGACGACCCCCCAGACGCCGTCGGTGCAGAGCACGATCAGGTCGTCCGGGCGCACCTGGATGGAAAACAGGTCCGGCTGCACGAACAATTCCAGGCCCAGGCAGCGGTTGAGCACCGAGCGCTGCTGGTGGGTGCGCACCTTGTCCGGGGAGAGCAGGCGCATGCGCACCAGTTCGCCGACCCGCGTGTGGTCGTTGGTCAGGCAGGTGGCCGTCCGGTCCCGGATCAGGTAGGCCCGGCTGTCGCCCACGTGGACCACGCTGAGGGTCGAGCCGCTGACGTGGACCGCGGTCAGGGTGGTGCCCATGCGGCCCACCCCCATCCGGTTGGCGGCCTGGCAGACCCCGAGATTGGCCGCCTGGATCCCGTGCTTGAGCCGCTGCAGCGGGGCGGCGCCGGGGTTGGCGTAGAAGGTATTGAACAGGATTTCCAGCGCCAGCGTGCTGGCCACTCCACCGTGGGCGAAGCCGCCCATGCCGTCGGCGATGCCGTACAAAGGACCGAGCAGGACCGCCTGGGCGTCCTCAGGCCGGCAGAACCTGAGGGCGTCCTGGTTGTCCTGCCGCACGTTGCCCGTGTCGCTCAGGCCGTGGGTCTCGATCAGCGGTCCTTCACTCTTCACCTGCTACCTATTCGGAAGGGTGCATGGGCTCGGAGGACAGCACCGGCCGGCGCAGCGACCGGCTGTTGAGGAACAGGTAGACGGCGCTCACCACGCCCCAGCCCCCGGTCATCCAGAGGGCGAACCGGGTGGCGTTGGCGGTGACGCCCGGGGTCTTGAGGCCGATCACGACGATGGCGACCAGCATGCCGAGGTTGCCCAGCAGGCCTGCCATCGGCACGATGGCGTGCTTGCCGCTGTGGAATTCACTCCGGCCGGCGAAGGCGACGAAGGTCAGGCCGCAGATGAGGGCGTACAGGATGAAGGTGCCGATATTGGAGGCCAGCGTGATGCCGGTGAGGGCGGTGACGTTGACCACGCCGATGGCGCCGAGCACGGCGGAGACCAGCACCAGCAGCCAGACGCCGACGTGCGGGGTGGCGTGCCTGCCATGCAGGATGCCCATCAGGCTGGGCATCTCCTGGTCCTGGGCCATGGCGAAACTGATGCGCACCGCGGTGTTCATGGCCGCCAGGGTGGTGCCGAGAACCGCCAGGCCCACCGTGGCGGCGATGACGATCATGAGCATGAAGCCGTTGCCGCCCAGCATCGAATCGCCGATCTGGCGGATCATGTCGCCGATCGGCGCGCTGGAGGCCGCCACGGCCGCCATCCCGGTGGTCCGGGTGCCGTCCGCGGCCACGTTGACCAGCTTTTCGCTGACCGCGTAATTGGCGGCGAAATACTCCAGCAGGTAGGCGAAGACGCCCTGGATCACCAGGGAGAGGATGACGCCGCGCGGAATGTCCCGCTTCGGGTTGATCGCTTCCCCGGCCAGGGAGGTGGAGGATTCGAAACCCACCAGGATCAGCATGGCGATGGTGGACTGGAACAGCATCGCGCCGAGGCTGTGGGGGAACACGATGGACATGGCGTGCGGGTGGGCCCATTGGGTGGCGTGCAGGGGGTTCTTCAGGCGGAACATGATCGCCAGGATGCTGAAGCCCACCAGCGACACCAGCTGGATGACGTTGATGACGATGGCGAGGTTGGTGGAGCCGGTGATGCCGCGCACGGCGATCAGGCCGACGATCACCGAGAAGACCACGGCGATCAGGATCTGCATCGACAGGGGCGCGTTGATGTTGAACTGTTGCAGCAGGTAGGTTATCAGGGTGGCCATCATGGCCACCATGACCCCCGGATAGACCCAGTAGAACAGGTGGGCTGCCCAGCCGGTGCCGAACTTGGCCAGGCGGGCGAAGCGCCGGTGCTTGGTTTCATCCCGGTCCAGGAAGGCCTTCTCGGCGAAGTAGTAGGACCCGCCGGCCCCGGCCTCCGGATAGCGGCGCGCCAGTTCGGCGAAGGACAGGGCGGTGAGGAAGGCGACCGCCAGGGCGGCGACGATGCCGGTCCACATGTCGGTCTCGCCCCCGTTGTTGGCGGCCTGCACCTGGAAGGTGATCCAAAGGAAGGCGCCGGGCGCGATCAGGGCCATGGCGTTCACGGTCACGCCAGTCAAGCCCAGCGTCTTCTTCAACCCAGGAGTGGGGATAGCCTCTGATGACATGCAAGCCTCCGATGAGGGGGGTGGGTGGGGGTGTAACTGGATTGGGCCTTGCAGAAGTCGCGCCAAAGCTCCCAGCTATCCGGGCTTTTCGTCCAAAGAGCTAAAAGCAAATGGGATAAATTGAATCCAATGAACGTGGAGCGTATTAACAATGACGACAAATTTGTATTAACGATATGTTCAGCATACAAAAATGTAATAAAATGGTACAAGTTCGTCGCCATGGCTCCCCTCCCTGCACGAATTCGGGCAGACTGTCAGAAGGCCTTATCGCCACGTTTTCCGGTCGCGCGGTCCGGTGGATGATGGTCAAGTCCAACGAGCTGTGACAAAAATGTATAATTAAGATAAATTGATACAAAATTGTTACTTTTTTCATACCTCCGTGGGCGCGCGAACCGGGTTCAAGGGCTTCCCCAGAGGGTTCGGACCGGTCAGAGCCCCGTCTTCAGCGCGATCCGCATCTGCCCATCCATCAGCGCCACCAGGCTGAGGCGGTCGTCCAGGACCTGGATCTGGTCCAGGGCGAAGCCGTCGATGGCGCCGGTCATGGCCAGTTCCGGGCTGAGGTCCCGGTTCAGGCCGGCCTGTGCCTGGGCCCGCAGGTCCTGGAAGCTCTTGTCCATGAACCAGTTGCACTTCTCGTTGAGGGTCTGGCGCAGGGAACCGCGGTACAGCCACAGGCCCAGGCGGGTGAGCCAGCTGCTGCTCTCCATGGTGTAGTCCAGCCCGTCCAGGCGGATGGTGCCGCTTTCCGGGTCGAAGCGCGGCTGGCCGGTGAGGGTGAGCTTGCCCTCCACCCGCCCCTTGAGCCCGAGCTCCAGCAGCACGCTGCCGGCCCGGCCGCGCACGGCGACGCTCTGCACTTCGAAGGCGCCCTTGTCGGTCTCGAAGCGCTGGCCCACCATCTGCCGGGCCAGTTGACTGGTGGCCTGCTCGAAGCCCAGGTTCGCCTCGACCCGGAGCCGGAACCCGGGCTGGATGGAGGTGGGCGCCAGGTCCAGCGGGGGCAGGGGCCGGTACGGCTGCGACGGCGGTTCGCCCAGGGTAATGCTGGGCCGGACCTGGATCTCGGGGGTGATGGTCAGGACCGTGCCTTCGCTGTGCAGCGGGGCCAGGCGCATGCGCTCCGGGTTGAGCAGCAGGTGCACGCCCGGGCTCAGTTCCATGGGCTGCTGGGCCTGCAGCCAGGCGTTCTCCACCTTCTGCCGGAACACGGTGCCGTCGCGCAGCTGCCGCTCCATGCCCTGGGCCGCCTTGAGCAGGGAGTCCTTCATGCCGGCCAGCACCTTGTCGGTGATGTCATAGCCCAGCGCGGTTACCTGGCAGGCGTCCAGCCGCTGGGGCTCCTGGGGGGTGATCCGCAGGTCCAAGTTCCAGTCGGGAGTCAGGCCCAGCTCCGCCTGGAGCCCCAGCCGCATCCGCCGGAAGCTTTCCGGGGCGACCCCGCAGGATGCAACCCCCCTGACCCAGCCCTTCATGCGCACGCCCACCTGCAGCCAATAATTGACCGTGGTGCTCACCTGCACCTTGTTGCCGGTCAGCGCGATGTTCAGCGGATCCCGGTAGAGGTTGAAGCGGTAGGTGGCGCCGCCCAGGGCCGGCCCGGGCAGGTTGATCCAGGTTTCCACCCCCGGCGGCACCCGGGGGGTGGTCCGCTCGGCGATGGCGAACAGCTGGGCCAGATCCACCACCACCGGGGCCGCGATGAACGACGGCGCGGATTCGGTGGGCGGGGGGGCGGGCAGGAGGGGCAGGGTGGAGAGGACGAGCAGCAGGGGGCGCCAGGGCATGGCTCCAGTATCACAGGCGCCCGCCTGCCCGTAAAATCCGTTCAGGCCGGGATGCCCGCCAGCTCCGCGGCGGCGATCAGCTCCTGGGCGATGGCCTCGGGCGAGCGCTCCAGGAATGCGTTGCGGCCCATGAGGTGCACCAGCCGGCCGTCCCGGAAGATGGCGGCCTGGGGCGAACTGGGCGCGGCGCCCTCGAAATAGGTCCGGGCCTGCTGGGTGGCTTCGGTCTCCATGCCGGCGAACACCGTGACCAGATGGTCGAAGCGCAGGCTCCTGGCGCGCAGGGCCTGGATCACCCCGGGACGGGCCCCGGCGGCGGCGCAGCCGCAGACGGAGTTGACCACCAGCAGGGTGGTGCCCGGCTGGACCAGGGCCTGATCCACCTCCTGCGGGGTCATGAGCTGGGTGAAGCCGGCCTGGATCAGCTCCTCCCGCATGGGGGCGACTTGGAATTCGGGATAGTTGGCCATGTGGGGCTCCCTCGGAAGGATACCTTACCACATCAGTCGTATTTTGCCTGATCGAGCTTATGGCAGCGAGCTTATGCCATGATGGTTAGCCGTCAGGAGCCCTCCATGAAAGATTTTTTCCGTTCGTTACTGGCCTCGCTGGTGGCGTTGGTGCTGTTCGTGGGCGGGGGCATGGCGCTGGTGTGCGGCCTGGCGCTCGCCCTGGGTGGGGGCAAGCCGGTGGTCGCGCCGCGCAGCGTGCTGATCCTGAATCTGTCCACCAGCTTCCCGGAGATGGTCCAGGATTCCAGCCCGGCCGGGCTGATCCAGCGGGCGGTGGGCGGCGGCGCGGAGCCGGCCCTGCCCCTGACCGGGGTGCTCCAGGCCCTGGACCGGGCTTCCCATGACAAGGCCATCAGCGCGCTCTACCTCACCGGCAACGTGATGGCCCAGGGCTACGGCTCGGGCCCCGCGGCCTTGAAGGAACTGCGCGAGGCGATCCTGAAGTTCAAGGCCGATTCGGGCAAGCCGGTGATCGCCTACAACCACGTGTGGAGCCGGAAGGAATACTACCTCTGCGCCGGCGTCACCAGGCTCTACGGCAACCCCTCCGGCGAAGTGGACGTCACCGGCCTGTCGGCCGAACCCATGTTCTTCGCCGCCGCCCTCAAGAAATACGGGGTCGAAGTGCAGGTGACCCGCGTGGGCAAGTACAAGAGCGCGGTGGAGCCCTACATCCTGGACAAGATGAGCGACGCCAACCGGGAGCAGCTGACCGGCCTGCTCGGCGACATCTGGGACGACTGGAAGGGCGCCGTCGCCGCCGACCGCAAGCTGGCGCCGGCGGACATCCAGTCCCTGTCCGACGAGAAGGGCATGCTGACCGCGCCCGAGGCGCTGAAGGCGGGCCTGCTGGACCGGCTGGCCACCCCGGACCAGGTGCTGGACGAGCTCAAGGCCCTGGCCGGGCGCAAGGGGTCCGACCTGGAGTTCCCCCAGGTGGACCTGGAAACCTACATGCGCATGCCGGTGGCCGCGCAGGGCCGGAACCGGATCGCCCTGGTGTTCGCCGAAGGGGAGATCGTCGACGGCAACGGCCGCTTCGGCCAGATCGGCGGCGAACGGCTGAGCCGCGAACTGCGCAAGCTCAGGCTGGACCCTCTGGTGAAGGCCATCGTGCTGCGGGTCAACAGTCCGGGCGGCAGCGCTCTGGCCTCGGAGCTGATCCAGCGCGAAGTCATCCTGGCCCGGAAAGAGAAGCCGGTGGTGGTCTCCATGGGCTACCTGGCGGCCTCGGGCGGCTACTGGATCTCCACCTACGGGGACCGGATCTTCGCCGAACCCAATTCGATCACCGGCTCCATCGGCGTCTACGGGCTGCTGCCCAACATCCAGAAGCTGGCCGCCGAGCATGGTGTCAGCTGGGACACCCTGCAGACTTCCAAGCTGGCCGACCTCACCACCATCACCCGGGCCAAGAGCCCGGCCGAGCTGGCCCGGGTCCAGTCCATGGTGGATGACATCTACGACCAGTTCCTGGCCCGGGTTTCGGTCAGCCGCAAGATGAGCCGGGACCAGGTGAACGAGATCGCCCAGGGCCGGGTGTGGTCCGGGCGCCAGGCGCAGAAGCTGGGGCTGGTGGACGAACTGGGCGGCATCCAGGACGCGGTGCGCTATGCGGCCAAGCAGGCGAAGGTCGAGGGCGACTACCGGGTGGACGGCCCCAGCGAGCCGCGGTCCATGGCGGAACGGCTGTTCCGGCTGCTGAACGGCAGCGATGAGCACGGCCTGGGCGAGTCCAAGGGCCCCGCGGCGGAGCTGCGCAGCAGGTTCGAGCAGGTGCTGGCCAGTCTGCAGGCGCTCAACGATCCGCGCGGCGTCTATGCCCGGATGCCCTTCGAACTGAACCTCAGGTAGCCCGGCGTGACCATCCTGAAACTCGGCCCCGGCGATTACCGGACCATGCCCTGGAAGAACGGGGCGGGGTCCACCACCGAACTGCTCATCGAGCCGCCGGGGGCGACGCTGGCCGGCGGGTTCCTCTGGCGGGTCAGCATGGCCACCGTGGCGGAATCCGGGCCGTTCTCCAGCTTTCCCGGCTACGACCGGACCCTGCTGCTGCTGGAAGGGCAGGGCCTGGAACTGGAGCACGGGCCCCACGGCCGGGCCAGGCTGCCCGGCCCGCTGGTGCCGGTGCGCTTCCAAGGGGATTGGGCCACCACCGGCCGGCTGCTGGGCGGGCCATGCCTGGATTTCAATGTCATGTCCAGGCGCGAAACGCTGCTGCATGAGGTGACGATGCTGCATTGCGGGCCGCCGGCGGCCCTGCCGGAGGCGCCCGTGCTGCTGCTGTTCTGCTGCCGGGGCGCGGCCGCGCTGCCTGCCCTCGGGCTCGAGCTGCGCTCCGGGGAACTGCTCCGGATGGACGGCGGCAGCGGCTCCGGGCTCATGGTCCAGGCCGCGGCCGGGAGCGCCGATCTGGCGGTGATCGCCATACGCCCCGGGCCGGAACCTAAGTGATTTTGTCTTTATGAATTTAAGCTGAACACGAGGGACGACGCTCCCGCTACTATGATCGGGAGTCTTCTTGGAATTGAGCCTTTGCATGTTCAACTGGATGCTATCAGCCCGGGCAAGGATGGTTCGCTTGCTGCGGGCCTGCCGCACCGTTCCCGGGCGCGCAGCCTTGCTGGCCGCCCTGCTGGCGGCAACGGCGCTGGCGTCGCCGCCGGCCTGGAACAAGCCTGCGAGCATCGCCGGGATCAGTGCCTATCTGTCGCCGTTCGAGCCCCTCGACCGTCTGGGTGAGCCTGCCGGGTTTGATGTGGTTCTCATCAAGGCCGTGGCGACAGAGGCGAACTTGCCGATCGCTTTCCAGGCCGGACCGCTTCGCTCCATCCGCAACGGCCGGGCCGGGTGGCTCGCCCTGGGCGCCGTGCTGCTGGCGGCCATGCTGGTCGGCTGGTCCTGGTCGCTGAAGCGGCAGGTGCTGCAGCGCACCAAGGCGCTGCGCACGGCCACGGAATCGATCCAGGCCAACGAGGAGTTCCTGACCCGCATCCTGGAGGCCATGCCCCTGGCGCTGTTCGGCAAGGACCCCAACGACCAGTTCCGCTACGTCCTGTTCAATCCCAAGGCGGAGCAGGTGTTCCGCCTCAGCCGGGACCAGGTGCTGCACAGGACCGACTACGAGATCTATTCCGAGCATCGGGCCGACACGTACTGGGAGGAGGACCTGCGGGCGATGGCCCTGGGCGGGACGGTGGAAGTGCCGGAGCAGGTCGCCGTCGGCGACCAGGGCAGCATCCACCTGCGCACCCTCAAGGCGGCGATCCGGGATGCCCAGGGCCGGCCGAGGCTGGTCCTGGGCATGACCGAGGATGTCACCGGCCCCAAGCGGATGGAGACCGACCTGCAGAAGAGCCGGGAGAGCCTGGCCAAGGCCCAGGCCCTGGCCGAGATCGGCAACTGGGAATGGGAGCTGGGCACCCGCGAGGTGAGCTGGTCCGACCAGATGTTCAGGATCCTGGGCGAGGAGCCCGCATTACAGCCGCCTTCCCTGAAGGCGGTGCTGGGGCGCATCCACCCCGAGGACCGCCCCGCCTTCGGCCGGTCCATGCGCCGGCTCCTGGCCGGGCGCGAGGTGCCGCCCATGGAGTTCCGGGCCGTGCTGGCGGACGGTTCCCAGCGCTTCTTCAACGCCCTGCTGGAGGTGGAGCGCGGGCCGGACGGCGCGGCGGTGCGCCTGCGCGGCACCATCCAGGACGTCACCGAGCGGCGCACCGCGGAAGAGGCGTTCCGCCAGGCGCAGAAGCTGGAGAGCCTGGGCGTGCTGGCCGGAGGCATCGCCCACGACTTCAACAACCTGCTCTCGGCCATCGGCGGCAACCTGGAGCTGGCCCAGATGAACATGCGGCCCGAGCCGGCTGCCGCACCGTTCCTGCTCAAGATCGAAAAGATCCTGAAGCGGGCCTCGGATCTGACCCATCAGATGCTGGCCTACTCGGGCAAGGGCAGGCTGGTGGTGAAGAAACTGAGCCTCAACCAGATCGCCGAGGAAATGCCGCACCTGCTGGAGGTTTCCATCTCCAAGCGGGTGGCGCTGAACTACCAGCTCGAGCCGAACCTGCCGCTGATCGAGGCGGACGGCACCCAGCTGCAGCAGGTGATCATGAACCTGGTGACCAACGCATCAGAATCCATCGGCGACCGGGACGGCACCATCACCCTGGCCACCGGCATGGAGTACCTCGGCGCGCCCCAGGAGCAGGTGGAGAGCCACGGCTGGACCCTGGCGCCGGGGCTCTACGTCACCCTGGAGGTGGCGGACACCGGCTGCGGCATGAGCCCGGAGACCCGCCGGCGGCTGTTCGACCCGTTCTTCACCACCAAGTTCTCCGGGCGCGGCCTGGGCCTGTCGGCCATGCTGGGCATCCTCAAGGGCCACAACGCCGGCATCCGGATCCGTTCGCGGGAAGGGGAAGGTTCGACCTTCAAGCTCTATTTCCCGGCCAGCGTGACCGGCAGCCTGCCCCAGCCGCCGGTCCACCCGGAGCGGCGGCGCGTGGTGGCCACCGGCCACATCCTGCTGGTGGACGACGAGCCCGACATCCTCGAGGCGACCTCCGAGCTGCTCACCGCCATGGACTTCAAGGTGACCTCGGCCCGGGACGGGGTGGAGGCGGTGGAACTGTTCAGAGCCAACCCGGCCCGCTTCGCCCTGGTGCTCATGGACCTCACCATGCCGCGCATGGACGGCCGGGAGGCCTGCACCCTGATGCGGGCCCAGGAGCCGGGCCAGAAGGTCGTGCTGTGCAGCGGCTTCAACGAGGCGGACGTGGCCAAGGACTTTCCCTACACCAGCCTTTCGGGGTTCCTGCAGAAGCCCTACACCTACCAGATGCTGAAGGACGTGGTGGAGCAGGCGCTAGGCTAAGGCTTCTTGCCCGCCCCGATGGCCACGCTGGCGGTCTGCTCGTTGTTCTTGGCGTCCATCACCCGCACCAGCACCCGGTTGCCCTTGACCCGGTCGCGCGGGACCAGGGTGCTGAAGAGCTTCTCCCTGGCGTCGAACAGCCCGTCTTCGGGCACCAGTTCCAGCCAGGCGTTGCCGTCGGCGGACACGGCGGCCGATTTGAGCAGGGAGGTCTCGTCCCGGGCCTGGAACTTCACCCGCACGGCGTCGCCCTCGGCCCCGGCGGTCAGGCCGGAAATCACCGGAGGAGTGTGGTCGACGGTGAAGGCCGGGGTGCGCCAGACGGCGGTCAGGGCGGCGTTGAACGGCTGGCTGGCGGCGTCGGAGGCGGTGACTTCCAGGCGGTACTTGCCGTCGGGCACCACCAGGGTGTCGAAGGTGAAGAACTTCTCCTTCCAGGCGGTCTCAAGCTCCATGGGGGCGCCGGTCTCCGGCAGCAGGCGGATGCGGAACTGCAGCAGGTCGCCGTTGGGGTCGGCCACCCGGAAGCCGAAGGCCTGGGCGGCCCGGCGGAAGCTGTGCTTCTCGCTGCCGGCGTAGGCCAGGGCGGGGATCAGTTTCTGCGCCTCCAGCGGCACCCGCTCGATGCCGATGTCGTCCGGCGGGGCGTTGCGGGTGACCACCACGCCCGGGGGCAGGGTGTCGATCCCTTCCCAGACCGGCGCCAGGTTGCGGTTGGCCCAGTGCATGACCACGCTTTCCACCGTGGGGGTGGCGCCGCCCCGGGCGCTGGCGAGCTTGAGCCTGAACTGGGCGAACCGCGCCGGGGGCAGCGCCGGGCGCTCGCCGCTGCGCAGGGGCGGGGTCCAGGGGCTCCAGGTGCTGTCCGGGAGCTCCGTGGCGCCGGTGCGGGTCTGCAGGGTCACGCTAGTGCCGGAGGGGGTGTCCGCCTCCAGGTAGGCCCGGCCCCAGTCCGCCAGCGGGGTGCCCTTGAGGACGCGGCTGTCGATGGTGCCTTCGGTGGCCTGGGCCTCGCCCAGCAGGTGCAGTTCCGCGGGATTGGAGGCCACCACCAGGAGATCGCTGCCCAGCCGCAGGAAGGCGGTGGCCTGTGCCGTGCCCAGGTCGTCCAGGGCGCTGAACGGGTTCAGGGCGCGGGCCGGTTCGGCCAGGGGGATGGAGAACAGCCGGGAGCGGTTGCCGGTGCCCACCAGCAGCTGGCCGTTCCAGACGGTCAGCGCGAAGATCTGGCTCTGGCCGCTTTGCCAGAGGGTCTGGGGCACCCGGTCCTGGTCCAGCCGGATCACCGCGGAGCGGGCCGAGCCGGCGAGGTCGGGCAGGTAGCCTTCCCGGCGCTCCAGGCGGCCGGCGCTGAGCTTGGCGGCCAGCCCCGAGGTGGCGCCGGCGAACAACTGGCCGTTGTCGACGGCGAGCGCGCGCACCTCCTCGAAGCCGGTGGCCATGAGGGTCTCCAGCCGGTCGCCGGTGCGCACCCCGGTGTAGTGCAACAGCAGGCCGCGGCCGTGGGAGCCCAGGTAGTAGCCGCCGCGGCCGTCCGCCGCCAGGCAGGTGAAGGCGGTCTCCTCCGGCAGCTCCGCCAGCTTGCGGCTGCTGCCTTCCCGGGCCAGGATCAGCGAGGCTCCGCGTTCTCCGCCGCCGGCCACCACCACGTCGGTGCCGTCCACGGACAGGGCCCACACCAGCCTGGCGTCGATGTCGGCGAACGGCTTGACCTCGCCGGAGGGGCTGACCCGGTACAGCTTGCCCTCGCCGCTGGGCGCGACCAGCAGATCCTGGCCCATCCGGGCCATGGCGAAGACGATGCCGCCCTTGACCTGGGTCAGCGGCTTCATCTGCCCGGCGACGTAGTGGAACAGCTTGCCTTCGTTGCCGGCGCTGAGGTAGGCCCCGCTGGCCCCGTCCGACACCGCGGACCAAACCACCCCCTCGGGCAGCTGGGCCACCCGGCGCAGGTTGGGCCCCAGGCGCAGCCGGCCGTCCGAATCGATCCGCACGCCCTTGAAGTCCGAATTGGTCCAGTCGTTGAAACACGCGAAGGAGGCCGAGGGCTGCTCAGCCCGGACCATCGTCACTGCGAACAGCGCCGCGGCCAGGATTCTCGTGGGCATTCTCATGGGCAGGCTTCCCCTTTCGTCATTCGATTTCCACCTTCAAGGCGACCAGGCCGCGGGCTTCCCGTTCCAGCGGCAGCACGCCGCGGCTGATGATCTGGCGCTGCAGGCGGTTGCCGGTGGAGTCACCGTCGCTGCCCAGCAGGCTGCTGATGGTCGGCGGCACCCCCTCGATGCGGCTGCCGCGCAGGCCCAGGCCGGGCACGCTCTGCACCAGGAGGCCATAGACGTGGTTGTTCTTCATGGCGCCGTTCAGGACGCGCAGCAGGTCGGTCAGGCTGTTCATCTCGACCGAGCGCTCATCCGGATCGGCGCCGATCAGGCTGAAGCCGTCCCCCACCATGAGGGTGGCCTCGCCCAGCCGGGCGCTGGCCGGCACGTTCAAGTTGAAGGTGGTGGTCTCCCGCACGCCCTGGATGTTCTGCAGGGTGACCAGCACCGGCAGCGCCTCGCCCCGCTTCACCCGGGCCTTGAGGGTGCGGACCGAGGCGATGGCGGTGAGGTCCAGGCGCTCCTCGGCCTTGACGGTGAGCGAGATGCCCTCGATCACCGGCCGCTCGAACGGATTCAGGGTGAGGAACTGCAGGATCGAGCCCAGGTAGGACGCGACCCGGTTGGCGCTGAGGTCGGCGACCAGGTTCTCGATCTCCACGGCAGGATGCCCGGCCAGCTTGATGTTGCCCACCATGGACAGGCTCTGGAACCCCTGGCCGCGCACGTAGGTGGCGAGGGTCTGGGCCAGCACGGTGGCGGCCAGGTTGGGGGTGATGATCGGGTTGTCCATGAGCTCGTACTTGAAGTTCAGGATCCGCTTGCCGCCCAGGTTCAGGCCGATGCGCAGCGGGACCATGCGCGCTTCCGCGCCCAGCAGGCCGGCCACGCCCGCGCTGCGGTCCAGGCGCAGGGCGCCGATCGGCGCCACCGGGGCGGACAGCTTGAAGGAGCTCTGGTAGCTGGGCATGGAGGCCGACACCGTGGCCGACCAGAGCGGCAGGTCCAGCTCGCCCAGGTTGAACATCTGGTGGCCGAACATCAGGATCTTCTTGCCGGACACGTAGGTGATGGTGCCGGTTCCGGACATGATCATGTCGCCCTGCACTAGGTTGATGGCGATCATCCCGCCGGGCTCCACCGGACTGGCCTCGCCGCCGCCGGCGCCGCCCTGGCCGGCCATGAAGCTCACCGGCATGCCGCTCCAGAAGGACCGGGCCTCGGGGGCCAGGTCCGCGCCGAACACCGGCATGGGAATCGGCTGGCCGCCGCCTTCGATGGCGGCGTCCGCCCCGAGCAGCCGGGCCATGGGGATCATCTGGCCGGTCAACGCGCTTTTCAGCACGGTCGGCGGCCCCAGCCTGGGCAGGATCAGCGGGGTGCGGCTGGGCTGCAGCTCCGGCAGGTCCCTCAGCTGGTCCAGCATGTCGCCGATGGGGGTGATGCCGCCGATGGGCTCCTTCTCGAACGGGAAGGCGATGGACAGGGCGCCGATCAGCTTGCCGTCGATGTAGCAGGGCGAGCCGCTCATGCCCTGCATGATGCCGGTCTCGGCCAGGGGCCCGCCGCTGGCCCGGACCATGATGAGGCTGCGCCCCGGGGCCAGGTTGCGCTGGACGCCCAGGACTTCAAAGTTGAACCGGTCGATCTTGCCGCCCAGGAACACGGTCCGGCCCTGACCCTTCATCCCCGGATGGATCTCCTGCACCGACATGGTGGCCGGGGCCTGCGCGCCAAGCGCGGCCGCCAGGAACAGGGGTAGGAACAGACGGAGCGGGTTGGGCATGCGCGGACTCGATCAAGGAAAGCCTACCAGGGGAAGACAGCGGACCAGCGGAGAGCGTAACAGACACGGCCGCCATGCGGCCAGTTGGGCCAGACTGCATGGAAAAATTCAAATATTGTCTTTTCTCCTCTTGCATGTGCCGGAGGGGGCCCGGTCTGGCGGGAGCGGCGGCGAGGCTGCTACAGTTGTCGCATGCGTATTCTCATCCTTGGCGACGTCGTGGGGGAGCCGGGGCGGAGGCTGGTGGAGGCCCACGTGCCGGCCCTCCGGCGTGAGCTGGCCCTGGATTTCGTCGTGGTCAACGGCGAGAACGCGGCCCACGGCAACGGCATCACCGAACGCATCGCCCGGGAATGGCTGGAGCAGTACGGGGTCGACGTGATCACCACCGGCAACCACGCCTTCGACGTGAAGGAGATCGGCTCCTACTTCCAGAAGGAGCCCCGGCTGTTGCGGCCGGCCAACTACCCGCCCGGGACCCCGGGCAACGGCTACGTCAAGCTGCACACCCCCGGCGGCCTGGAGGTCCTGGTCATCAACCTGATGGGCCGGGTGCACATGGCCATCTGCGACGACCCGTTCCGCTGCGCCGAGGCGATCCTGGCCAAGGAGCGGGCCGACCTGGTCCTGGTCGACATGCACGCGGAAGCCACCAGCGAGGCCCAGGCCATGGGCTGGCACCTGGACGGGCGGGTGGCGGCGGTGGTCGGCACCCACACCCATGTGCCGACCCTGGACGCCAAGCTGCTGCCCGGGGGCACCGCCTACGTGACCGACATCGGCATGACGGGCCCCTACGAAGGCGTGATCGGCATGAAGAAGGAGAACAGCCTCAGCCGCTTCCTCAAGGCCAAGGGAGACCGGTTCGAGGTGGCGGAAGGCGACCTCCAGCTGCATGCCGTCCTGGTGGTCACCGAAGGGCGCAAGGCGGTCTCGATCCAGCGTATCCTTAAGACTCTCCCCTGAGGATATCCCGCCTTGCCCAAACCGCTCGGTCACTTCAAGATCCTGGACCTGTCCCGCATCCTGGCCGGACCCTTCGCCACCCAGCTGCTGGCCGACTTCGGCGCGGAGGTGCTGAAGATCGAGCCGCCCACGGGCGACCCCACCCGGGGCTGGGGGCCGCCGTTCGACCAGGGCGCCACCGGCGAGAGCGCCTACTTCCGCTGCGCCAACCGGGGCAAGCACTGCCTGCGGATGGACCTGCGCTCCGCCGAGGACCGGGAAACGCTGTCCGAGCTGATGCAGGGTTCCGATGTCCTGGTGGAGAACTTCCTGCCGGAATCCGCGGAGGACCTGGGGCTCACCTGGGAGCGGATCCACGATCTGCACCCTAAGCTGATCGTCGCCTCGATCCGCGGGTTCGCCTCGGACGTGACCGCCAGCCGCCGGCCCGGCTACGATTTCATCATCCAGGCTGAGAGCGGCTGGATGTCCATCACCGGCGAGCCCGGGGGCCGCCCCATGAAGGTCGGCGTGGCCCTGGCCGACGTGCTGGCCGCGCTCTACACCGCCAACGGCATCCAGGCCGCCCTGCTGCACCGGGAGCGCACCGGGGAGGCCCTGCACATCGAAGTCCCGCTCATGGAGGTGGCCCTGGCCGGCCTGGTGAACGTGGGCGCCGCCACGCTCATGACCGGCCAGGCCCCGGAGCGGCTGGGCAACGCCCACCCCCAGATCGTCCCCTACCAGACCTTCCCCTGCAGCGACGGCGAGGCCGCCATCGGCGTGGGCAGCGACCGGCAGTTCGAGGTCCTGGCCATGTGGGCCGGCATCGACCTGGAGGCCGAGCCCGCCTGGCGCACCAACCGGGGCCGGGTGGGCGACCGGGAACGCCTGGTGCAGGTGCTGGAACGGCATTTCCGCTCCCGGACGGTGGAGGAGGCCACCGCCTTCTGCGAAGCCAACGCCATCCCCGCCAGCCGGGTGCGCACGGTGGACGACGCCCTGTTCCGCCAGGCCGGCCGGGTGCACCACCTGATCCAGACGCTCTACGACGAGGGCTCGGGCCAGATGGTGCCGGTGCTGGCCACGCCGGTCCTGTTCAACGACGAGCGCGCCTGCTGCGAGATGCCCCCGGCCCGGTGGCCGGAATGAGGCGCCAGGGCGGCGGTCTGGTGCCGCTCAGCGCCCTGGCCCGCAACCCCGACCGCGCCGCCCAGGCCGAGGCCCGGGCCGAGGCCCGCATCCGCCGCGCCTGGCTGCTGGTGGTCGGGCCGACCCTGGTCAGCCAGACCCGCCTGCTCAGGGCCCACCGGGGCATCCTCCTGGTGGGCTGCTGGCACCAGGACATCATTCCCAGCCTGCGCCAGTCCGCCGAAACCATCTGGCCGCAGCTGCAGGAGCGTCTGGAACGGATGTGGCAGCTCCGCTTCACGCGCATGGAGATCGTCCCCTGCGACCCGCCCGAGCCCGAAACCGCTCCGGCCCGGCCCCCCGCGGAGGACCCCCTGAAGGAAGTTCTCGATCTTTTGCGCGAACAGCACAAAGGGGGGTGGACCCGGCGGCCGGGATGAGGTAAGCTTCAAGCTTCGTCGGGGCGTGGCTCAGCCTGGTAGAGCGCTCGGTTCGGGACCGAGAGGTCGGAAGTTCGAATCTTCTCGCCCCGACCATTTAAAGAGGCCCATCCCTGGCGGATGGGCCTCGCTCATGTCGGCGCCTCACCCCCGGGTCTGCAGGAACCGCTCAAGATCATGCTGCAGCAGATCGCCGATCCGCTCGATGGTCATGTCCGCGGCGGGGTAGGCGGCCGCGATCGCCGGATCCATGGCGTAGTGTCCCTGGCGCACGAAGACCGTGGTGACGCGCGGGCCCCAGATTCCCTTCATGGCGGCAAGGATGCGCAGCTTGTCGTCCACCATCACATAGTGGTCAGCGGGGAAGCGGGCCTCGACGTCAGCCAGATCCTGTTCCTTGTGCACGAAAATCAGCACGTTGCCGTTGACCGCTTCAAACAGCCCCGACCGCTCCACCTTGCGCGGCTGAAAGACCACGTCGCCATCGGACAGGATGGCCGCCGGGCCCCACTGCTTCACGTTTTCGATGGCATCGAGCGAGTTGGGGAACAGGCGGTTGGCAAACGGATAGTTGATCAGGAAACGGGAGACCGTCAGCAGGCGCGAGTCGTGCGGATTCTCCTTGCGGTAGCGCTGCAGCGAGCCGAGGTAATCGGCGTAGCCCAGTTCGTCCCGCAAGCGTTCAAAGATGTTCCAATACTTCTGCGCCCCGTCGTGGCCGACCTCGGATTGCAGATGCCGCTTGAGATCGCCGATGACGCGATCGTTGTCCAGCAGCGTATTGTCGACGTCGAACAGAAAGCAGATCCTGGCGGGTATCGGGCATGGGGCAGCTGCCCCCTTTCGGCGATCCCTGGGTGGCGTGTTCATGTCCATGACTCCTTCCGGTCCGTGCCGCCCGGCGCCAATTCGACCGGGACCGGCCAGTGATGGCCCTGTTGCGCCAGAAGCATCTGCATGGCTTCGGGCCCCCAGGTGCCGGCCTCGTAGTTGGGGAAATCGCTGGGCGGGGTGGCCTGCCACACCTCGAGCACCGGCATCAGGACCCGCCAGGCGGCCTCGACCTGGTCCGCCCGCATGAACAAGGTGGCGTCGTCATTCATGATGTCCCAGAGGAGGGTCTCATAGGCGTCGGGGGAGGAAACCGCGAAGCTGTCCCGGTAATTGAAGCGCATGTCCACCGGGCGCAACTGCATGCTGGGGCCCGGGTATTTCGCCTGGAAACCCAGCACGATGCCTTCCTCCGGGTGGATCGACAGGACCAGCCGGGACGGCTGCCAGACCAGGGAGGCTTCAGCCGGGAACGGCTGATGGGGCACCGCGCGGAACTGGATGGCGATTTCCGAGGCCTGCCGGGGCATGCGCTTGCCGGTGCGCAGGTAGAAGGGCACGTCCTGCCAGCGCCAGTTGTCGATGTACAGCCGCAGCGCCGCGCAGGTCTCCGTCCGGGATTCGGGCGCCACCCCTTCTTCCTGGCGGTAGCCGGGGATCCGGTTCCGGCCGGCGCCGGCCGGCCCGTACTGCCCGCGCACGGTGCAGAGATGGACCGCATCCCGGTGGATCGGGCGGATGGCGTGCAGCACATCCACCTTCTTGTTGCGGATCTCGTCGGCCTCGAACGAGACCATCGGCTCCATGGCCACCAGGCAGAGCAGCTGCATCAGGTGGTTCTGGACCATGTCGCGGAGCGCGCCGGCATGGTCGTAGTAGCCGCCCCGGTGCTCGACGCCCACCGTCTCGGCCACCGTGATGGCCACATGTTCCACATAGCAGCGGTTCCAGATGGGCTCGAACAGCGGATTGGCGAAGCGGAACGCCAGGATGTTCTGGACCGTCTCCTTGCCGAGGTAATGGTCGATCCGGAAGATCTGGCCTTCCTCGAAATGGCTGCCGAGGATGGCGTTCAGGGCGCGCGCCGAGTCCAGGTCGGAGCCGATCGGCTTCTCGATGACGATCCGGGCGGCCTCGCGGTCACCGGCCAGCCCGGCCTTGCCGAGGTACTCCGGAATGACCCCGAACAGGCTCGGCGGGGTCGCCATGTAATAGACCCGGCGGGCCTTGACGCCCCATTCCTGGTCCAGCAGGGCACACCGTCCGCCCAGGGCGGCATAGGTCTGCAGGCGCTTGAAATCGCCTCGCTGGTAATGGAAATGCCGGGCGAATCCGGTCCAGGCGCCAGCGGCGTTCTTGCCGTGGCGGGCGAACTGCTTGACCCCGTCATGCAGGCGCCGGCGCAGGGACGCGTCGCTCATTTCCACCCGGTCCACCACGATGATCGCGAAATGATCGGGCATCCTGCGGTCCTGGGACAGATCGAACAGGGCTGGCACCAGTTTCCGCCAGGTCAGGTCACCAGCGCCGCCGAAAATGATGAACACGCTTGGTTCTGGTTGGTCCTTGGTGCCCATGCCCGCGACCCCTGGACAACACTGCCACGGAGTCCGGGCGGATCCTAGCGGAACCTGGTCACAAAATTGATTGATTGACTTACTTTGCTGATCAATTAAATTAAGGGTCATGGACGAGACCACACGCACGACCCTCCGGGGTGAATCGACACGGGATGCCCTCCTGGTGGCCGCGACCCTGGTGTTCGCCCGGGAAGGCTTCGGTTCGGCCAACCTGCGCGAGATCGCCAAGGCGGCCGAGGTGAACCAGGCGCTCATCGGCTACCACTTCCATGGCAAGGAAGGGTTGTACCACGCGGTGTTCGAACGGATGGTCCAGCAGATGCGGGCCGTCCTGCAGCCCGCCATGGCCCGGATCGACCGGGTCCTGGAGGATCCGGTCGGCGCCTGCCCGCCGGAACAGCGCCAGGAGCGCTACCTGGAACCCCTCCTGCAGCTGCTGGAAGCCATGCTCACCTACATGGTGCACGAGCACCCGTCCTGGGCCGAACTGTTCGTGCGGGAACAGCAGACGCCCACCGCCGCCTTTGAAATCCTGTACGAAGGCCTCATCAAGCGCGGCCAGCGGGCGTTCGCGGGTCTGGTGCAGCGGATCCGGCCGGACGAGGATCCGGTCAAGGTGCGCCTGCTGGCCGCCACCATCGTCAGCCAGGTGATGGTCATCCGCATCGCCCGCACGCCGCTCATGCGCCTCATGCAGTGGGAGCGCATCGGCGAGCCGGAACTGGCCGCCATGCGGGAACTGGTCCGGCGCAACACCACCCTGCTCGTCCTCGGAGACTGATCCCATGAAACGCCATTCGCGCACCGCCATCGGCGGCATCATCGTCCTGGGCGCGGCCGCCGCCCTGGGCACCTGGGGCTGCACCGGCCGTGACCACGGCAAGCCGGTCCTGTACGGCAACGTCGACATCCGCGAGGTCAACCTGGCCTTCCGGGTGGGCGGACGGATCACCGACATCAAGGTGGACGAAGGCAGCCCGGTGCACGCCGGCGACCTGATCGCCAGCCTGGATCCGGAACCGCTGCAGAACGCCGTGGCCAACGCCGAAGCGGCCGTGGCGGCCATCGGCGCCCACGCGGCCATGCTGCACAAGGGCTACCGCGGCGAGGACGTGGAACAATCCAGGGCCCGCCTGGAATCGGCCCGGGCCGCGCTCAAGGACGCGGAGCAGCAGCTGGTCCGGCAGCAGGCCATGGTGCCCGCCGGCGCGGCCCCCCAGAGGACCCTGGACAACGCCCTGTCCCAGCGCGATCAGGCCGCGGCCCAGGTCCGGACCGCGGAACAGAACCTGCGCGAACTGAGCGCCGGCTACCGCAAGGAGGAGATCGCCGAGGCCGACGGCCAGCTGCGCCAGGCCCAGGCCAGCCTGGAGACCGCCCGGCTCAACCTGCGCGACGCCCGGCTCACCGCGCCCAGCGACGGCGTGATCCTCACCCGGGCGGTGGAAAAGGGTTCCATGGTCGCGGCCGGCTCGCCCGGGTTCAGCCTGACCCTCACCAGCCCGGTCTGGGCCCGGGCCTACGTGAACGAGACCGAGCTGGGCCGCTTCAACAGCGGGACCCAGGTCACCCTGAGCACCGACCTGCACCCGGACAAGCCCTACCACGGGGTGGTCGGCTTCGTCTCGCCCACCGCCGAATTCACGCCCAAGACGGTGGAGACCGCCGATCTGCGCACCTCCCTGGTCTACCGCCTGCGGATCGTGGTGGCGGACGCCGACGCCCAGCTGCGCCAGGGCATGCCGGTGACGGTGCGGTTGGCCCGATGAGCCCGGCCGCCATCGAGGTGCGTGGCCTGCAGAAGCGGTTCCCGGGCGCCCCGGCGGCGGCCCTGGACCAGCTGACGACCACCATGCGGGCCGGCACCATCACCGGCCTGGTGGGCCCGGACGGGGCCGGCAAGACCACCTTCCTGCGCGCCCTGGCCGGCCTGCTCAGCGCCACCGCGGGCGAGATCCGGGTGCTGGGGCTGGATCCCTGCGCCCAGAGTTCCGAACTGCGCGAGCAGATCGGCTACATGCCGCAGAAGTTCGGCCTCTACGAAGACCTCAGCGTGATGGAGAACCTGACCTTGTATGCCGATCTGCGCAACGTGGTGGGCGCGGAGCGGGAAGCCGCCTTCCAGCGGCTGCTGGCGTTCACCGACCTGGCCGCCTTCACCGATCGCCGGGCCGGCAAGCTCTCCGGCGGCATGAAGCAGAAACTGGGCCTGGCCTGTTCCCTGCTGGGCCACCCCAAGGTCCTGCTGCTCGACGAGCCCGGCGTCGGGGTCGATCCGATCTCCCGGCGCGAACTCTGGAAGATGGTCCGGACCCTGTCCCAGGACGGCATGACCGTGGTGTGGAGCACCGCCTACCTGGACGAAGCGGAACAGTGCGATGATGTGCGCATGATGGCCGACGGCCAGATCAAGGCCAGCGGCACCCCCCAGGAACTGATGGCCCCCATGGCCGGCCGCTGCTACCAGATCGCCCAGCTGGACGACAGTCCGCGCAGCCTGCTGCACCGGGTGCTGAACGCTCCGGAAGTGATCGACGGCGCCATCCAGGGCAGCCAGGTGCGCATCGTGCTGCGGGAGGCCGGCGTGTTCCCGGACCTGGAGCGGCTGGGCGCCGGGGCCCAGGCGGTCTTCAAGGCCGTGCCCGCGCGCCTGGAGGACGCCTTCATCAGCCTGCTGGGCGGCGGTCCCGGGGGCGATTCGGCTTTGGCCGAAGTGACCCAGGCCAAGGAGCCGGATCCGGCCCTGGACCCGGAGGCGATCATCACCGCGCAGAACCTGTGCAAGCGCTTCGGCGCGTTCCAGGCCACCGACGACGTGAGCTTCAAGGTGGCCCGGGGCGAGATCTTCGGTCTGCTCGGCCCCAACGGGGCCGGCAAATCCACCACCTTCAAGATGGAATGCGGCCTGCTCAAGCCCACCAGCGGCCAGGCCCTGGTGATGGGCCTGGACCTGGAGCACAGCCCGTCCCAGGCCCGCCAGAAACTGGGCTACATGGCGCAGAAATTCTCGCTCTACGGCCAGCTCAGCGTGAGCCAGAACCTGCTGTTCTTCGCCGAGATCTACGGGCTGGGCGGTGACCGCCAGCGCTTCAAGGTCCAGCAGATGGTGGAGACCTTCGACCTGGCCCCGTACCTTGACAGCCTCGCCGGCGACCTGCCGCTGGGCTTCAAGCAGCGGCTGGCCCTGGCCTGCGCCGTGATGCATGAGCCCCAGGTGCTGTTCCTGGACGAACCCACCTCCGGGGTCGACCCGGTGACCCGCCGGGAATTCTGGAACCACATCCACGGCCTGGCCAACAAGGGCGTGACCATCATCGTTACCACCCACTTCATGGACGAAGCCGAGTACTGCGACCGCATCGGCCTGGTGTTCCGCGGCAGGCTGATCGCCCTGGGCCGGCCGGACGACCTGAAACGGGGCTGCGCCACCCCCGAGCGGCCCGATCCGACCATGGAGGACGCCTTCATCGATCTCATCCTGGAGGCCGAACGATGAGCCGGATTTCCGGGCGCCGCCTGCTGGCCCTGTGCCGCAAGGAGTCGTACCAGATCGTGCGCGACCCCAGCAACATCCTGATCGCCTTCGTGCTGCCGGTGATGCTGCTGTTCCTGTACGGCTTCGCCATTAACCTGGACGTCAGCCTGGTGCGGATCGGCGTGCTGCGGCTGGATGACGGGCCGGCGGCGGTGAGCTTCGAGCAGCAGCTGCAGGGCACCCCCGCCTTCGAGATCCACCACGGGCCGTCCCTGCAGGCCCTGCAGGGCTCGATGGCCCGGGGCGAGATCCGCGGCCTGGTGGTGATCCAGAGCGACTTCTCCGCCCGGTGGCTGCACGGCCGGAACGCGGCCATCCAGGTGCTCACCGACGGTTCCGAGCCCAACACGGCCAATTTCGTCTCCTCCTACGTGCAGGGCGCCTGGCAGAAGTGGCAGGAGGCCCGCGCGGGCCTGGCCGACGGGCGCCCCGTGCCGGGCCTGGAACTGCGGCCCAGGGCCTGGTACAACCCGGCCACCGTCAGCCGCGACTACCTGGTGCCGGGCTCCATCGCCGTGGTCATGACCGTCATCGGCGCCCTGCTCACCTCCCTGGTGGTGGCCCGGGAATGGGAGCGCGGCACCATGGAGGCGCTCCTGGCCACGCCGGTCACCGCCGCCGAACTGCTGCTGTCCAAGATCCTGCCCTACTACCTGCTGGGCATGGTGGCCATGGTGCTGTGCACCGGAGGGGCGGTGCTGCTGATGGGGGTGCCGTTCCGGGGCTCCTTCCTCGTCCTGGCCGTCTCCAGCACGCTGTTCCTGGGCGCGGCCCTGGGCTTCGGCCTGTTCCTCTCCACGGTGCTGCGCAACCAGTTCAACGCCGCCCAGGCCGCGCTCACCGCCGGCTTCCTGCCGGCCATGATGCTCTCGGGCTTCGTGTTCGAGATCGGCAGCATGCCCTGGCCGCTGCGCCTGCTCACCCGGCTGTTTCCGGCCCGCTACTTCACCAGCTCGCTGCAGACCCTGTTCCAGGCCGGGACCGTGCCCTCCATCATCCTGCCCAACGACCTCTGCCTGGCGCTGCTGATGGTGTTCTGGCTCACCCTGACCGCCCGCAAGACCACCCGGACCCTGGACTGACCCCATGCTCAGACGCCTGCTCGCCCTGATCCGCAAAGAACTCCAGATCGTCCTCGGCAACCCCAAGTCGCGGGGCATGCTGATCCTGCCCGTGGTGCTCCAGGTGCTCCTGTTCCCCTTCGCGGCCACCATGGAAGTCCGCAACGCCACCCTCGCCGTCTACAACCAGGACGCCGGTTCCGCCTCGGTGGAGCTGATCCAGCGCCTGGGCCGCACCGCCGCCTTCAGCTCGGTGAAGATGGTGCACAGCGAGCCGGAGTTGCGCCAGGCCATCGAATCCCAGGAGGCCCTGCTGGCCGTGGCCTTCCCCTCGGACTTCTCGCGCCGGATGCTGGCCGGGCAGAGCGCGCCGCTGCAGACCGTCATCGACGGCCGGCGCTCCAACAGCGGCCAGATCGCCAGCGCCTACGTGACCCAGGTGGTCTCGGGCTATGCCCTGGAGCGCGGCGCCCCCGCGGCCAGCGCCCTGGCGGTGCGCAACATCTACAACCCCAACCTGCATTCCATGTGGCACGTGCTGCCCAGCCTGGTGGCCATCATCACTACCATCGGCTGCCTGTTCGTGACCGCGCTCAGCGTGGCCCGGGAACGGGAGGAAGGCACCTTCGACCAGCTGCTGGTCTCGCCGCTGACGCCCATCTACATCATGATCGGCAAGGCCGTGCCGGGCATCCTCATCGCCCTGGTCCAGGGGCTCTTCATCGCCGGCGCCGCGGCCTGGGGGTTCCGGGTGCCCTTCACCGGCTCACCGGTGGTGCTGGTCGCCGGCATCCTGTGCTACGGCATGGCCCTGGCCGGGATCGGCCTGTTCATCTCCAGCATCTGCATGACCCAGCAGCAGGCCTTCTTCGGCGTGTTCACCTTCATGTCGCCGGCCATCCTGCTGTCCGGCTACGTGGGGCCCATCGAGAACATGCCCCTGCTGCTGCGCGGCCTGGCCTGGATCAACCCGCTGACCCACACCATTCTCATCGTGAAGGGCGTGTTCCTCAAAGGCTTCGGCTTCGCCCAGGCCTGGCCCCACCTTTGGCCGCTGCTGGCCATCGCCCTCTGCACCCTGTCGGCCGCCCTGGCCATGTTCCGCCGCCACATCGCCTGATCGAGAAATCCCATGAACAAGTACCTGCTCCTGCCTCTGCTTTCCGCGCTCCTGGCCTGCCGTCCCGTGGGCGTCGACTACGCCCGGCCCCAGGTGCCCGTGCCGGCGGCCTTCGCCGTGCCCGACGGCCCATCGGCTCCGCCGCTGGAATGGTGGACCGCCCTGGGCGACCCTGTCCTCACCCGGCTCATCAGCCAGGCCTACTCCGCCAGCCCGGATCTGCGCCTGGCCGAGGCCCGGCTGCGCCAGGCCCGGGCCCAGCAGGGCGTCAAGGACGCCCAGGGCGGACCCACGCTGGCCCTGGACGCCCGGGTGTCCAGGGACCGGCTCAGCGCCGACGGCGAGCTGTTCGCCAACGTGCCGCTGCCCAACCCCAAGCTGGATTTCACCAATTACCAGGCCGGGTTCGACGCCTCCTGGGAGCTGGATTTCTTCGGCCACCAGCGGCGCCTGTCCGAGGCCGCCCAGGCCCGCACCGACGCGAGCGGCGAGCGGCTGCTCGATGCCCGGCTGGTGCTCGCCGCGGAAGTGGCCCGCACCTACATCGAGCTGCGCACCTGGCAACAGCGCCTGGTCCTGGCCGAAGCCAGCGCCGGGCAGCTGGAGCAGCTGGTCCAGCTGGCGCGGGTCGCCTTCCAAGCCGGGGACAGCTCCCGGCAGGACCTGCAGCAGGCCGAGCTGAACCAGGCCAGCTTCCTTGCCACCGTGCCGGAACTGGAGGTGGGGCTGCGGCAAAGCCTGACCAGCCTGGCCACCCTCACCGCCCAGAGCCTGGACCAGGTGCAGGCCCAGGCGGGTGCCGCCGCCCCGCTGATGGCGCTGCCTCCCGCACCGGCCGCGGGCCTGCCCTCCGACCTGCTCAACCGCCGCCCCGACCTGCGCGCCGCCGAGCGCGACCTGAAAGCGGCCAACGCCGATGTGGGGGTGTCCCTGGCCGAGCGCTATCCGCGCTTCTCCCTGGTGGGCAACGCCGGCTGGAGTTCCATCCAGAGCGGCACGCTCCTGCAGGCCGCCAGCCGCACCTGGAGCCTGGGGCCCCAGCTGGCCCTGCCCCTGTTCAACCAGGGCCGGCTGAAGAGCCAGGTGCGGGCCGACCAGGCCGCCTATGACGCGGTACTGGCCACCTACCACAAGGCCGTCCTGACCGCCCTGGCCGACGTGGACGTGGCCTTCACCCGCCTGGCCCAGGACGAGCGCAGGCGCCAGCAGGTGCTGGGCGCCGAGCAGCGCCAGCGGCGGATCCTGGAGTTTGCCCAGCTGCAGTTCCAGGCCGGGGACATCGCCCGGACCAGCCTGCTCCAGGCCGGGCGGGCCCTGCTCAGCCAGCAGGACCAGAGCCTGCAGGCCCAGTCCCAGAGCCTGATCGCCCTGGTCTCGGTCTACAAGGCGCTCGGCGGCGGCTGGACCGGGACTCCCCAACAGCCCTGACGCCGGAACCTTTTGCGGCCAGGCCGGTCACACATGGGGAACGGGACGCACCCAAAGAAGGGAGGGGAGGCGGACATGCGTGCGTTCGGCAAGTGGGGCTGGTTGTTCCTGTCTCTGGCCGCGGCCGGGATCGCGCTGGCGTTTGCCCGCTCCCATGCGGCGGCGCCCATGCCCCCGGCCCAGGAGGCTCCGATGGTTCATTCCAACAAACCCCCCCAGGCGGAATTGCGCCAGCGCCTGAGCCCGATGCAGTACCGGGTGACCCAGGAAAGCGACACCGAGCCGCCGTTCCAGAACGAGTTCTGGAACAACCACGCGCCGGGCATCTATGTCGACGTCGTGACCGGCAAGCCGCTGTTCGCCTCCACCGACAAGTTCGATTCCGGCACCGGCTGGCCCAGTTTCAGCAAGCCCCTGGGCGACAGCGGGATCCTGGAGAAGAAGGACTTCACCTTCGGCATGGCGCGGACCGAGGTGCGCTCCGGCGATTCGGACTCCCACCTGGGCCACCTGTTCGATGACGGCCCCGCGGCCAAGGGCGGGCTGCGCTACTGCATCAATTCCGCCGCGCTGCGGTTCGTGCCCGCCGCGGACCTGGAGCGGGCCGGCTATGGCAAGTACCTGGCCCTGTTTGGCCTGGCGCCGGCGGCGGCGCCGAAGGTCGAGGTGGCCACCCTGGCCGGCGGCTGCTTCTGGGGCATGGAGGAACTGATCCGCCAGCAGCCCGGGGTGATTTCCACGGAAGTGGGCTACACCGGGGGGAAGGTGGACCATGCCACCTACGGGAACCATGAAGGCCACGCGGAGGCCGTGCAGATCCGCTTCGATCCCGCCAGGACCAGCTTCGAGGCCCTGCTCCGGTTCTTCTTCAAGGTGCACGACCCGACCACCCTGGACCGCCAGGGCAACGATCTCGGCACCTCCTACCGCAGCGCCATCTTCTATCACAGCGAGGAGCAGAAACGCATCGCCGAGAAGGTGAAGGCCCTGGCGGCGGAAAAATGGCGAAAACCGGTCGTCACCGAAATCACCGCCGCCGGCCCCTGGTGGAAGGCCGAGGACTACCACCAGGACTACCTCCAGAAGAACCCGGGGGGCTACACCTGCCATTTCGTCAGGAACAATATCGATCTTTGATGGTCCCGGGGGTGGACGCCCTGGAATGACCACTTATATTTCCATGCAGCCGTCATGGCTGTCTTGGAGTATGCGATGAAGACCGGCGATCGACCGCCGGCCCCCTGGACCGGGAAAGGGGCCGTGGTCAAGCTCCACCCGAAACAGGGAAGCGATGGCCATGGGCCTGGACGGGTCAACCGCTGGGCCGTCTCCCATGGCATCCAGTACGGCTCCACGGACGACCGGGACGAGGCCCGGATCTATTCCGGCCGGGTGTTCCTCCCGACCTTCTGGCGCAAGGGGCCGGTGGCGGTTCCGCTGGTGGTCTTTGTCCATGGCACTGAACTGCAGCGGCGGGAAGTGCCGTTCTTCAACCGCGGGCCCGAGGCCAGGATCGGCGCGATGGCCGCCAACGCCTGCGGCTTCGTGGTGGCGATGCCCGACCTGCCGGGGCTGGGCCTGGATCCGTCGCCCCGCCCGCACCCGTTCTGCCATGCCAAGGCCCTCGCCCACAGTGTGCTGGACATGATTCCGGCCGCCCTGGAATCCCTCGATCCCGCCGGGCTGGCCTGGGACGGCAGGCTCTTCATCGTGGGCTATTCGGCCGGGGGGTATGCGGCCATGGCCGCGGTGCGCGAGGCCCAGACCAACCCGGCGTTCCGTGCCATCCAGGTCACCGGTTCCGCCTGCATGGGCGGGCCCTTCCATTTCTCCGAAGCCATCCGCAGGACCCTCACCGATGCGATCACCCCCTTTTCCCGGCCGTACATCCAGACCTGCCTGATCCACGCTTTCCACGACCTCTATCCGGAGCAGGGGCTGTTCACCCCGGAGCGGGCCTTCAACGCCTCCCTGCTGCGGCCGCAGCAGTCCGGGGCCATGGATGACGGGCACCTGCTCCAGTGGCTGGACGGGTCCCTGGCCGGGGATGCCGTCACCGCCAGGATCAAGCTCCGCCTCAGGGGCGATCCCCAGGCGCCCCTTTGCGGACCGGAGGTGATGGATCCGGAGTGGGTGGCGACCCACCTGAACCCCGAGACCTGGCCGGATTCCCCGGTGGGCAGGATTCTCCGGCAGAACGACCTGGTCGGCGGCTGGGTGCCGCGCTCCCCCATGCTGCTGGCCGCCTCGCCGGCGGACGAGTGCGTGGCCGGGGTGAATACGGCCATGGTCCTGAAGGAATGGGCCCGGGAAGGGTGCCGGACCGAGCTGGAACTCTATCCGCTCACCTGGCGCGGCGCGGGGCTCGACCACCACAAGGGGGGGATCCTGGCTCTGATGAAAGCCTTCTGGTGGCTCCGGATGGGCGACTGGCCGGCGATCGCGTCCTAGGTCTGCTATCTTTTTGCCTATACACTAACCGGCAGGGGGTGGCCATGGACGGTGATTTGCCTGAGCCCGACTGGAAGACCGTGCGCAAGCTGCATGACCTTGCGCTCGAGCGGTTCTGCCAGCGCGTGCTCACGGACATCGAACGGATCCAGTCCGCCACCGCCAAGAAAGCCCACGCCCGCTATCTCGAAATATTTAAGGTTATTGAAGAGCAGGACAAGGAAATCGAATGGATCTTCAACGACCTCAACCGGTCCAACGCCATGGAGCACCTGTGCGCCATGCGCACCCGCGGACTGCTGGCCGAAACCGAGTTCGCCCTTCTCACCCAGGAGACCCAGGATCAGGTCAAGGCCTTCCTGGAGGATCCACTCATATAGTTGGTCCCGATATGCGCCCACGATCCTTGCTTCTGGCCCTCCCCTTCGTGCTGATCGCGCCCTGCGGCGCCCAAGGCGCCACCCAGCCGGCCCAGGACGCGGCGGCGGCCTGGCTCCAGCTCGCCGACACCGCCCAGTACGGCGCCAGCTGGGATGTCGCGGCGGCGCTCTTCAAGGCGTCGATGCCCAGGGCCGCCTGGGAGTCCGCGCTGAAATCGGTCCGCCCGGCGCTTGGCGCGGTCCGCTCGCGCCAGCTCAAGTCCGCCACCTACACCCGGACCCTGCCCGGCGTGCCGGACGGCGAATATGTGGTGATCCAGTACCGCACCCGGTTCGAGCACAAGGCCGAGGCCCTGGAAACCATCACGCCCATGCGCGAGCCGGACGGCTCCTGGAAGGTTTCCGGCTACTTCATCAGGTAAGCCGGCCCCGGGGCCGGCGCGCCGCCCGCCGCCTGCAGCAGTTCCTTGGCCCCGGCGCGCCAGGTCCGGTAGTGCAGGCTGAAGGCGCCGCCGCAGACCAGGCAGCCGAGTCCGCCCAGGGCGACCGTGAGCGGCGCGCCCAGGCGGTGCGCCAGCAGGCCGGCCAGCAGGCCGCCCACCGGAGCCATGCCAAGGAACATCATGGCGTAGATGGACATGACCCGGCCGCGGAAGGCGTCCGGGACCATCATCTGGATCAGGGTGTTGGTGGCGGCCATCTCCACCATGTAGCTGTAGCCCACCACCAGCATGAGCGGGATGGACAGCCACAGCCACCGGGAGTAGGCGAAGGCGACCAGGCTGATCCCCAGGAGCAGCGAGGTGGCCGCGATCCACCGGCCCAGCCCGTGGAAATGCGGACGGCAGGCCAGGGTGAGCGCCCCGGCCAGGGCGCCGGCGCCGCTGGTGCCCATGAGCAGGCCGAAGGTGCGGGAACTGCCGTGGAACACCTGGGCGGCGAAGATCGGCATGAGCACGCCATAGGGCGTGCCCAGCAGGCTCAGCAGGCCGAGCAGGAGCAGCAGGCTGCGGATGGGCACGGTGCGCCGGACCATGGCGAAGCCTTCCAGCAGGCGGCGCGCGTGGGACTGGTCCGCCGCGGGCGCGGGCTCCCGGGCCGGGAAACGCATGGCCAGGAGACCGGCGATCACCGCGAGGTAGCTGATCGCGTTCAGGAAGAAGCACCAGCCTTCGCCCACCGCCGCCACCAGGACGCCGGCCAGGGCCGGCCCGGCGATGCGGGCGCCGGTCACCATGGAGGAATTGAGCGCCACCGCGTTCATCAGATCGGCCCGGGGCACCACCCGGGCCACGAACACCTGGCGCCCGGGGTTGTCGAAGGCGTTGGTGACGCCCAGCAGCAGGGCGGAAACGAACAGATGCCAGATCCGCACCTGGTGGCTCAGGGTGAGCAGGGCCAGAACCAGGGCCAGGGTCATCGCCACGATCTGGGTGGTGAGCAGCAGCCGGCGGGACGGCACCCGGTCCGCCACCAGACCGCCCACCGGGGCCAGGACGAACACCGGGATCAGGTTGCAGAAGGCCATGAGCCCGAGCATCGCGGCCTGTCCGGTGAGCCGGTAGACCAGCCAGCTCAAGGCGACCATCTGCATCCAGGTGCCGATCAGCGAAACGATCTGGCCGCTGCAGAACAGACGGTAGTTGCGGTGCCGCAACGAGCGCAGGGAATCCGGCAATCCAATCATTGTTTGATATTGCCATAACAAGAGTCGCGGCGGCACCCGGCCCGGCCTGGTATAAGATGGGCCATGCCGCCGACCCTCTCCCTCGTGCTCGATGCTCCCGGTGGCGACGAAGCCTGGTTCGAAGGCGTGCTGCGCTGGCTGGTGCAGGGGGCGCCCAGGGCCGGCGACCACTCCCGGCGCAGCACGCGACTCGCCGCGCTGAGCGAGGCGCTCCGGGACGACCCCCGGGGGCCGGAATGGCGCGCCCGGATCCGGGCGGTGTGGAGCCACACCAGCGCGGTCCGGCTGCTGGCCGACACCGGGCTGCCGAGCCACACCGCCTTCCTGCGGGAGGCGGTGCACCGGATGGTGGAGCGGTTCGTGCCGCGCCTGGACCCGGAAGCCGATCTCTCCGCCCTGCTGGAACGTCTGGCGCTTTCGCAGGCCGACGCCGAATGGCTCCAAAGCCTGGCGCCGGAGACCGTCGAACCCTGGCGCGACCTGCTGACCCTGCCTCCGGAGGCGGTGTGGGACGCGGCCCAGCTGCTGGCCTACCGGGCCACGGCGCTCGGCCTGGCCCGGGACCTGCTCGGCCTGGCGCCGGATGAGCGGGAACTGGATTCGCCCTTCGGCCGGCTGCCGGCAGTCATGGCCGCCCTGCGCCGGGGCGAACCGGCGGATTGGCAGGGCCTCCTGGCCGAGTGCCGGGACCGGCTGCGGCACGCCCTGGCCTACCTGGACAGCCATGGCGTCTCCTCCGAACTGGTCTACCGGCTGGATCTGCTGGAGGCCCACCTGCGGCGCATGGCCGAGCTGGTGGACCTGACCGCCGGGGGCCTCGACGGCCAGGCTTTCGCCGCCACCCTGGTGCGCCAGCAGGCCGAACACCGGAGCTTCCAGGGGCTCCTGCACAGCACCACGCGCCGGCTGGCGCGCAAGGTGGTGGAGCACACCGGCAGGACCGGCGAACACTACATCGCCGACACCCGGGCCGAGTGGACCGGCACCTTCTGGTCCGCCGCCTGGGGCGGCGTGCTCACCGCCTTCACCGCCGCCTTGAAGTACGGCATCGCCGCGGCGCTGCTGGCGCCCATGATCGCCGGCCTGGCCTTCGCCGGCAACTACACCGCCAGCTTCGTCATCATGCAGTTCGCCGGCTTCACCTTGGCCTCCAAGCAGCCGGCCATGACCGCCGCCAGCCTCGCCGGGGCGCTGGAGGAGCGCCTTCCGGGCCAGGCCATGGTCGACCTGGTGGCCGGCATCGCCCGGTCCCAGTTCATGGCCACCTTGGGCAACGTGCTCTGGACCATCCCCACCGCCATCCTGCTGGGCCTGGCCTGGGAGAAGCTGACCGGCCATCCGCTGCTCAGCCCCGAGACGGCGGCGCACAGCCTGCGCGGCCTGCACCTGTTTCGCAGCTGGACCCTGCCGTTCGCCGCCCTCACCGGGGTGTTCCTGTGGCTGTCCAGCCTGGCCGCCGGCTGGGCCGCTAACTGGAGCGCCTTCCGCCGCCTGCCCCAGGCCCTCGCCGGCCATCGGCGGCTGATCTGCTGGCTGGGGCCGGAACGGGCCGCCGGGGTGGGACGGCTGGTGGAGCGCCACCTGGGCGGCGTCTGCGGCTACATCGCCCTGGGCTTCCTCCTGGGCTTCATGCCGGTGGTGTTCACCTTCATGGGGCTGGCCGTGGAGGTGCGCCACGTCACCCTGTCCGCCGCTTCCCTGGCGCTCTGCGCGGCCCAGGCGCTCACCGGCGCCGGGTCCATGCCCTGGGCCGCCCTGGCCTGGGGCATGGCCGGGATCGCCGGAATCGGCGTGCTCAACTTCGGCGTCTCCTTCATGCTGGCCCTGCGCACCGCCATCGGCGCCCGCGACGTGGACCGCCAGGGCCGGGAAGGCCTGCGCCGCCTCCTGTGGGCGGCGTTCCGGGGAAATCTCTGGCATTTCATAGGGCCGCCGGCGGATGATACGCCAGGGAGGTAGCCCCGGTGCGCAGGATCCGCCGCGTCGCCAAGCTTGAGCGCCCGGCGGACGCCTTCGACACCCCGGGGGATGTCGCCGGCCACCTGGCCCGCCTCACCATCCTCCCGGTGCTCCTGGCCGCGGTGCGCGCCGGCTGCCCGGAGGCCTTCGAGGTCGGCATGCGCGACCTGCTGCGGAGCGATCCCGGCCGCTATGTCCAGCCGCAAGTCAAGCACGGCCTGGCGCTGGCGCTGCCCCCGGGCGAGCCGGAAGGGCCGGCCGGCCCCGCCCTGGGCCTGCCCCGGGAGACCTGGCGGGAGACTGCGGCCCGCCGCCGGCGCTGCGCCGCCCTGCTGGAACGGCTGGCCGGCCCGGAGCCCCTGGGGGTCTGCGACCTGGTCACGGCCAACCTGGACCTGATGCGCCTGGCCCAGGACGCCCTGGCCCGGTGGCCGGGGGAACGCCTGGCGCTGGTGTTCTGGCGGGCCCTGGCGCAGACCAGCGTGCTCGACCCCACCTGCGGTGCCGGGGCCTTCCTGGCGGCCGCGGCGGAAGTCCTGGAACCGCTCTACGCAGCCTGCCTGGCCCGGATGGAGGCCCTGGACGGCGCCGGTCCGGAAATCCGGGCGGTGCTGGCGCGGGCGGCGGCCGCGCCCAGCCGGGGCGCCTTCCTGCGCCGGGCGATCCTGCGCGACAACCTGCATGGCGTGGACATCCTGCCGGAGGCGGTGGAACGCTGCCGGGACCGGCTGGCGGGCCTGGATCCGGCCGCGCCCTGCGGCAACCTGCGGGTGGGCGACGCCCTGCTTGGACTCGACTGGCTCCAGGCCTTCCCTGGGATCATGGCGGCCGGCGGATTCCAGGTGATCCTCGGCAACCCGCCCTTCGGCCGGATCCCCCGGGACGCCAGCCGCGCGCAGCTGCGGGCCGCCTACTGGAGCGTGCGGCCCAGCTGGAGCCCGGACGAGAGCCTGGCCACCCTGGCGGTGGAGCGCTGCCTGCGCCTGCTGCGACCGGGCACCGGGCACCTGGGTCTGGTCCTGCCGCTGGCGGTGGCCTGTTCCACCGAGCCCGGGTTCGCCACCCTGCGCCGGGTGATTGCGGCGGAGCCGGGGCTTTGGCTCTGGGCGCACTTCGACCGGACCCCCAACGCCCTGTTCGGCCGACGGGTTCGCACCCGCTGCACCCTGGCCCTGCATGCCCGCTCCCCGGAGCTCCCGGACCACCAGTCGGCCACCACCGGGCTGTTGCGCTGGAACACCGAGGCCCGGGAGCACCTGTTCGCCACCCTGCACTACGCCCGGTTGGGGCTGGACATCTCGCCCGGCATCCCCAAGGTGGCCAGCCAGGCCCAGGCCGACGCGCTCCAGGGCCTGCTGGCGGCCGGCCCGCCGCTGGGCATGGACCTGCGGCCCGGCGCGCCGCCCGGGCCCGGGTCCACCGTGTTCGTCGGGGGCAGCGCCTACAACTGGTTCCCGGCCTGGCGCGAGCTGCCGGCCAGCCTGGACCGGCACGGCCGGAGCACGCCGCCCGCCCGGGCCGCTGCGTTCGTCTGCGCCAGCGAGGAGCGGGCCGACCTGGTGTTCGCTCTGCTCTGCAGCGCCCTCGGCTATTGGTGGTGGGCGGTGGCCTCGGACGGCTTCAACCTGAAGCAGTGGCTGGTCCTGCGCTTTCCCCTGGCGCTGGCGGCGATCCCCGGGCCGGCCCAGCTCGAACTGGCCCGGCTCGGCCGGTGCCTGCGCCTGGAACTGCGCAAGCACCCTGTGCACAAGGAGAACCGGGGCCGCATCGGCAATTTCCGGCTGCCGGCCTGCGCGGCCGAGACGCTGGCCATCGACCGCTGCCTGGGGGCCGCGGTGCCGGGCCTGTCGCCCGCCTTCATGGACGACATCCGCGCCAGCAACGCCTCATTCGCGCGGAAAATCGTATAGCCGGGCCGGGTTGTCCACCAGGATGCGCTGGCGTTGGGCCGGATCGGGCGCCCATACCTGGAGCAGGTTGCGCAGCTTGCCGGTGTCCGGCATGCGGCCCATGGCCACGTGCGGCCAATCGCTGCCCCAGACCACCCGGTCCGGCGCCGCTTCGATCAGGGCCTGGGCCAGCGGGGTCATTTCCGGGCAGTGCTCCCAGTCGTCGGCCAGGCGGTAGGCGCCCGACAGCTTGACCCACCAGCCGTGCTCCGCCACCAGTTCGCGCAGGGCGAGGAAGGCCGGGTGCCGGAGCCCCAGCGCGGCCGGCATGTGGCCCATGTGGTCGATCGCCCCGGGGCAGGGCAGCCGGCGCATGCGCGGCAGCAGCCCGGGCAGCTCCCGGCCGTCGGTGAGGAACTGCATGTGCCAGCCCAGCGGGGTGATGCGCCGGGCCAGCGTCTCCATGGCGTCGAAGCTCAGGCCGGCGCCCGGGAACGAAACGTTGATGCGCAGGCCGCGCACCCCGGCGGCGTGCAGCGCCTCCAGCTCCCGGTCGGTCACTTCCGGCCCCACCACCGCCACCCCGCGCAGCCGGTCCGGATGGCGGCCCAGCACCTCCAGCAGGTAGCGGTTGTCGGTGCCGTAGACGCTGATCTGCACCAGGACCCCCCGGGCACAGCCGACGGCGGCCAGATGGGCGAGATAGCTGGCCTCGGGGGCCGGCGGCGGGGTATAGCTGCGCCCGGCGGCCATCGGATAGTCCGCGCTGGCGGAGATCACGTGGGCATGGGTGTCGCAGGCGAGCAAAGGCAGCTCGAACGAGGCCGGGGCGATGGCTTCCAGGGGCGGGAGGCAGTACGGAGCGCCGGGAAGGGCGGGTTGCGGTGGCATGGGGGACCTCCTGCCGTGATGGGCCTGGGAATCTGCTGTGGACGGAGCCAGTTTGCGTATGATGGAAGGTGATTGATTCTAAGTCTTTTCAACTCGACGGGGGGACAGATGAAGACAGTACAGCTCGCCTATGGCAAGTCCGGGCTCAGCATCGCCGTCCCGGATGGCGCCCATGTGATCGAGCCGAGGCACTTGCCCGGCCTGGCCGACGAGGCCGGCGCGGTGGCCGCGGCCCTGCGCAACCCGATCGGCACGCCCCCGCTCAAGGCCCTGGTCAAGGCCACGGATACCGTCGCCATCGTCATTTCCGACATCACCCGGCCGACCCCCAACGAAAAACTGGTGCCCTGGCTGATCAATGAGCTCAAGCATGTGCCCCTGAAGAATTTCGTGATCATCAACGGCGTCGGCAGCCACCGCGCCAACAGCCGGGAAGAGCTGATCCAGATGCTCGGCCGGGACGTGGTCGACACGGTCCGGATCGAGAACCATGACGCCTTCGACGACAGCAAGCTGGTGCACGTGGGGCGCAACACCTACGGCTCGGAAATCTACCTGAACAAGACCTACGTCGAGGCCGACTTCCGGATCGTCACCGGCTTCATCGAGCCGCATTTCTTCGCGGGCTTCTCCGGCGGCCCCAAGGGCATCAACCCCGGGATCGCCGGGATCAAGACCATCCTGGACTTCCACAACGCGGTGATGATCGGCCATCCCAACACCACCTGGGGCCTGATGGAAGGCAACATCCTGCAGGACGCGGCGACCCAGAACTGCCTGATGGCCAAGCCCGGCTTCATGCTGAACGTGACCCTGAACGGCAACAAGGAGATCACCAACGTGTTCGCCGGCGACGTCATCAAGGCGCACCGGGTCGGCTGCGAGTTCGTCAAGGAAAACGCCATGTATGCCGTCGACCAGCCGTTCGACGTGGTCGTCACCACCAATTCCGGCTATCCGCTGGACCAGAACCTCTACCAGACCGTCAAGGGCATGAGCGCGGCCGCCCTGATCGTCCGCCAGGGGGGCGCCATCGTCAGCACCTCGGAATGTTCCGACGGCGTGCCCAACCACGGCAACTACGCCAAGATCCTTCAGATGCGCGACACTCCCCAGGAGCTGCTGGAGATGATCGAGGATCCCTCGTTCAGCATGTTCGACCAGTGGCAGGTGCAGGTGCAGGCCATCATCCAGAACAAGGCCGACTGCTACCTGTACTCGACCCTGGACGACGCGACGGTGCGCCAGGCCAAATTCAAGCCCCTGGCGGACCTGGAGCGGTCCTTCAGCGACCTGATCGAGCGCTATGGGCCTGAAGCCTCCGTTGCGGTGCTGCCCTACGGTCCCCTGACGATCCCCTACGTCAAACCGCGCTGACCCCATGCCGGAGGTCGCCGACGCCCCCGCTCCGCACCGGAGGCTGCGCACCAGCCGTCTGGCCGTGGCCGTGGGCGCGCTGCTGATCATGCTCGTGGCGGTGTCCACCCTGGGTTCGATCATGGTCCTGCGCCGCCAGGAGACCGGCGTCTGGCGCAAGCAGATGGCCAGCCATTCGCTGATCCTGGCCGACCACGCCTTCCAGAACATGACCACCGCCTACCTCGCGCTGGACGGCATGACCGGGCGGATCCAGGCCCTGGGGATCCAGGATTCCGCCGCCATGGCCAGGCGCCTGGGCACCGCCGGGATCCACCAGATGCTAAGGGACCAGATCCAGAACCTGCCCCAGGTGGACGTGGCCAGCCTGGTGTCGGCCAACGGCGACGTCATCAACTTCAGCCGCGGCTACCCCGCCCCGCCCATCAACCTGGCCGACCGCGACTACTTCCAGGCCCATCTCCAGAATCCCGGCCTGGGCAACTTCATCAGCGTGCCGGTGCGCAACAAGGGCAACGGCAAGTGGGTGTTCTACATCAGCCGGCGGCTGCAGAACGCCCGCGGGGAGTTCCTGGGCCTGGTGCTGGTGGGCATCTCCGTGGACGTGTTCAGCGACTTCTACCAGCGCTTCGGCACCAGCCTGGGCGAAGGCGCCTCGCTGGCCCTGTACCGCAACGATTTCACCGTGCTGACCCGCTGGCCGCGCCTCGACTCCCTGATCGGCAAGCGCAACCTGTCCGGCGCCACCTACACCATCGTCGGCCTGCAAGGCCGGACCGACGGCGTGATCCACATTGCCGGGCCGCGCCAGGCCGAGGAAGGCAAGCCCGTGGCCCGGCTCGGCGCCTCGCGGGTGGTGGAGCGCTTCCCGCTGATCGTCAACCTCACCGTCGACGAGGAGTTCTACCTGGCCAACTGGCGCCGCTCGGTGAAAGTGATCGTGGCCATGGCCTGCGCCAGCATCCTGGTGCTGCTGACCGCGCTGACGGTCCTGGTCCGGGCCATCCGGCGCCGGGAGTCGGACCTCCTGGAGACCCTGGAACTCAAGCGCCTGGCGGAAGCGGCCAATGCCGCCAAGTCCACCTTCCTGGCCACCATGAGCCACGAGATCCGCACGCCCATGAACGGGGTGCTGGGCATGTCGGAACTGCTGCTGCACACGCGCCTGGACCCGGAGCAGGACGAATACGTGCAGACCGTGCTCAGCTCCGGCCGGCAGCTGATGTCCATCATCGACGAGGTGCTGGACTTCTCCAAGATCGAGGCCGGGATGATGCGCCTGGAGAGCGTGCCGTTCGATCCCAGGGCCCTGGTGGCCGACCTCGCCTCGCTCTATGCCGAGAACTGCCGCAAGAAGGGGCTCCGGCTGGACAGCTCAGTCGCCGCCGACGTGCCCGGCTCGCTCCTGGGCGATCCGGTGCGCCTGCGCCAGGTCGTGTCCAACTTCATCAGCAATGCCTTGAAGTTCACCGAAACCGGCAGCGTGGCAATCCGGGTCGACTGCGTCAGCGCGCCACCCGGGCCCATGCGGCGACTGCGTTTCGCGGTCCGGGACAGCGGCATCGGCATCAGCGGCGCCGACCGCGACCGGCTGTTCACCCCCTTCACCCAGGCCGACGGCACCATCACCCGCCGCTACGGCGGCACCGGTCTGGGACTGGCCATCAGCCGCAGCCTGGTGGAGCTCATGGGCGGGCGGATCGGCGTGGACAGCCGGCCCGGAGAAGGCTCGGAATTCTTCATCGAGGTTGATTTCGCGCTGGCCGGCCCCGCCCCGGTCCCGGCCAGCGCGCCGGAAGCCCAGGGGGTCCTGGCCACGCCCGCCCGGCCCATCCATGTGCTGCTGGCCGAGGACAACGTGATCAACCAGAAGCTGGCCGGCACGCTGCTGGCCAGGCTGGGCTGCACCTTCGAACTGGCCGGCAACGGCGTGGAGGCCACCGACGCCGTGACCCGCGGCGGCTTCGACCTGGTGCTCATGGACTGCATGATGCCCGATATGGACGGCTACGAAGCCACCCGGCGGATCCGCCTGCGGGAAGCGGAGGCGTCCCTGGGCCGCCTGCCGATCGTCGCCCTGACCGCCAACGCCACCAGCGACGACGTGGCCAGGTGCAAGGAGGCCGGCATGGACGACTTCCTGAGCAAGCCTTACTCCACCCGGGCGCTGCGCGACAAGCTGGCCAAGTGGTCGGATCCGGAGCGGGAGCTGCTGTAGCGGCCTTCTTTGCTTTTGAGACTTAATCCGTGGAAAAAAACAGACTACTCATGAATAAAAATTGAATAAGCTAACGCACCCTTTCATACTGGGAGCCATCAGCAAATGGTCTCCAGCCGATGGGCATCCGGGCTGCGCTGGGGTTTCAGTTGAACGAGGTGCACCATGAGCTTGAAGATTGTGGGCAAGAGCGTCCAGCGACTGGATGCCGTCGAGAAGGTCACCGGCAAGGCCCGCTATTCGGAAGATTTTTTCGAGCGCGACATGCTGGTGGGCAAGGTCCTGCGCAGCCCCCACGCCCATGCCCTGGTCAAGCGCATTGATGTCAGCAGGGCCCAGGCCCTGCCCGGCGTCGAGGCGGTGCTCCTGCCCAAGGATCTGCCGGCGATCAAGTTCCCCACGGCGGGGCACCCGTGGTCGCTGGACGTGGCGCACCGGGACGTGGCGGACCGGCTGATCCTCACCGAGAAGGCCCGGTTCGTCGGCGACGCCGTCGCCGCGGTGGTGGCGGTGGACCTGCTCACCGCGGAGAAGGCCCTGCACCTGATCGAGGTGGAATACGAGGTGCTGCCGTTCGTGCTGACCCCCGAGGACGCCATGAAGGAAGGCGCGCCGGTGCTCCACGAAGAACGGCCGAACAACATCCTCAGCTCGTTCGGCACCCAGTTCGGCGATATCGAGGCGGAGATGGCCAACGCCGACCGGGTCTTCGAGGGCGAGTACGAAACCAGCATCGTCCAGCACTGCCACCTGGAAGCCCAGACCGCCTTCGCCTACCAGGACACCCACGGCCGCATCGTCATCAACTCCTCCACCCAGATCCCGCACATCGTCCGGCGCATCGTCGCCCAGGCGCTGGGCCTGCGCTGGGGCAAGGTGCAGGTGATCAAGCCCTACATCGGCGGCGGCTTCGGCGCCAAGCAGGACGTGGTGATCGAGCCGCTGGTGGCGGCCATGAGCCTGGCCGTCCACGGCCGGCCGGTGCGCTGCACCTTCACCCGCGAAGAAGTCTTCATCGACTCCCGCACCCGCCACGCCATGAAGATCCATCTGCGCATCGCCGCCTCCAATGATGGCAAGCTGCACGGCATCCACGTCAAGGTGCTGAGCAACACCGGCGCCTACGCCTCCCACGGCCATTCCATCGCCATGTCCACGGGGACCAAGTTCCGGCCCCTGTACCATTTCCGCAGCTTCAAGTTCGAGCCGAAGACGGTCTACACCAACCTCCCGGTGGCCGGGGCCATGCGCGGCTACGGTGTGCCGCAGATGTTCTTCGCCCTGGAAAGCCTGCTGGAGGACATCGCCCGGGAACTGAAGCTCGACCCCATCGAGTTCCGCCGGATGAACCTGATCAGCGTCGGCCACCAGGATCCGCTCACCAAGAACGTGGTGCGTTCGTTCGGGATCCCCGAGTGCATCGCCAAGGGCAAGGAACTGCTCAAGTGGGACGAGAAGAAGCGCGCCAACGCCAACCAGACCGGCCACCTGCGGCGCGGCGTGGGCATGGCCTGCTTCAGCTACGCCTCCGGCACCCATCCGGTCGGGCTGGAACTGGCCGGCGCCCGGATCGTCATGGCCCAGGACGGCTCGGTCACCCTGATGGTGGGCGCGACCGAAATCGGCCAGGGGTCCGACACCGTGTTCGCCCAGGTCACCGCCGAGGTGCTGGGCATCCCCATGGACATGGTCAACGTGGTCACGGTGCAGGACACCGACATCAGCCCGTTCGACACTGGCGCCTATGCCTCCCGGCAGACCTTCGTCACCGGGGTCGCCGTGCGCAAGGCGGCCCTCGAGGCCCGCGACCAGGTGCTGGCCATCGCCGCCCGCAAGTGCGGCCTGAACCCGGACGAGCTGGACATCCGCGACTGCCGGATCGTCGAGAAGGCCCTGGGCCGGGTCCTGTGCACGCTGGAAGACGTCGCCATGGATTCCTACTACGACCGGATCTACGCCGACCCCATCAAGAGCGACGTCTCCGCCAACGTGCGGGTCAACGCCATGTCGTACGGGGTCACCTTCATGGAAGTGGAAGTGGACATCCAGACCGGCAAGATCGAGGTGCTGGAACTCTACAACGTGCATGACTCCGGCGTGATCATCAACCCGAAGCTGGCCGAGGGCCAGGTGCACGGCGGCGTCAGCATGGCCCTGGGCGCGGCGCTGCTCGAGCAGATGCTGTTCGACCCGGCCACCGGCAAGCCGCTGAACAACAACCTGCTGGACTACAAGCTGCCGACCATCCTGGACACCCCGACCATCCATGCCGCCTTCGTCGAGACCAACGACGCGGCCGGATCGTTCGGTTCCAAGTCCCTGGGCGAATGCCCGGTGATCTCGCCGGGGCCGGCCCTGCGCAACGCCGTGCTGGACGCCACCGGCGTGGCCTTCAACAAGATTCCCCTGTACCCCCAGGTGGTGTTCGAGCAGTTCAAGGCAATGGGATTGCTGTGTGAGAGGAGCGTAGACGATGTTCAACATCTCAGTTCTGCAAGAGCCTGAAACGCTGGAATCCGCGGTGGCGATGCTCAAGGCCGACGCGGACCTGCGGGTCATCGCCGGCGGCACCGATGTGCTGATCCGGATCCAGCACGGCGGCGACGGCTGGTCCCGGCTGCTGAGCCTGCGCAACATCAAGGCGCTCGAAGCCATCAGCCTGCGCGAGGACGGCACCATCGTGATCGGCGCCACCGCGCCGTTCGCCAAGATCTTCCTGGACCCGATCATCCGCAAGCACCTGCCGAGCCTGGCCGAGGCCGCGGTCTCCATGGGCGGGCCGCAGATCCGCAACGTCGCCACCATCGGCGGCAACATCTGCAACGGCGCGGTCTCGGGCGACAGCGCGTCCACCCTGTTCGCCCTGGAAGCCCTGCTCAAGCTGGAGAGCGAGGACGGCGAGCGCATCATCCCGATCCACGAGTTCTACGCGGGGCCGGGCAAGGTGCACCTGCGGCCCGGCGAACTGCTGACCGCCGTGCTGATCCCGAGGTCCAGCTACCAGGGCACCGGCGGCCACTACATCAAGTTCGCCATGCGCAAGGCCATGGACATCGCCACCCTGGGCGTTTCGGTGATCTGCCGGGTGCAGGACGGCCGCTTCGAGGACCTGCGCATCGGCCTGGGCGTCGCCGCGCCGGTGCCGATCCGCTGCGCCGAGGCCGAAGCCTACGCCAAGGGCCGGCCGGTCACCGTGGCCACCTGCCAGGAGATCGGCAAGCTGGCGGTCAAGGCCACCAAGGCCCGCACCTCCTGGCGCGCATCCAAGGACTACCGGGAACACCTGGTTGAAGTGCTGACCGAACGGGCCGTGCTGGAATCGGCCAAACGCGCAGGAGACCTCCATGCTGAATAGCAACATCGCGGGCATCGAATCCCTGAGGCCGCTGGCCCTCACCGTCAACGGCAAGCCCTATGCCTTCCAGGTGGACATCCGCGAGACCCTGCTCGACGTGCTGAGGAACCGGCTGCAGTTCACCGGCGTCAAGCAGGGCTGCGCCGTGGGCGAGTGCGGCGCCTGCACCGTGCTGGTGGACGGCACCCCAGTCAATTCCTGCATCTACCTGGCCATGTGGGCCAACGGCAAGACCGTCACCACCATCGAAGGCATCGAGCAGGACGGGGAACTGTCCGAGGTGCAGCTGGCCTTCGTGGAGGAGGGGGCGATCCAGTGCGGCTTCTGCACCCCGGGGCTGGTGCTCTCCACCACCGCCCTGCTGGACAGCGGCCGGACCTTCACCGAGGCCGAGATCCGCCGCGAACTGTCGGGCCACCTGTGCCGCTGCACCGGCTACCAGAAGATCTTCGACGCCGCCGAGAAGGTGCTGAACAAATAACCTCATCTGGGATCAGCGATGGCGCGGCGCCGTTCGCTTGCTTCGATCATGGGCTGCAGGTCCTGCGCGGGACGAATTTCCCAGCGGCCCATTTTGATCCCCGGATGGTTCGAAATGAGTTGGATGGCGTGATTCAGATCCCTGGCTTCCAGGATCAGGAGTCCGCCCAGCAACTCCTTGGTCTCTGCATAGGGGCCGTCCGTCACCGTGACCTTGCCGTCCTGATAGCTGAGCGTGGTGGCGCCTTGGAGGCCCTCCCCGCCCACCCAGTGACCGGTTTGTCGCAGGACGTCGTCATAGGCGAAGCATTGGTCGATCATCGCGTTTTGTTCGCTGGGCGATTTCTTCTCCCAGGTCTGCAGGTCCAGGTATCCGAAGCAGATGTATTTCATGGCGGGTCTCCTTTGAGTGGGCTCCTTCCCCCTATAGTCGATCGGGGCAGGGGCAAATCGACAAGGCGGATGAATCAGCCCAATTCGTTCAACCGGCGCTCAAGGAACCGCCGTTCCGGTTCCTGCCGGGCCAGGGCGAGCGCGGTGGCATAGGCGGCGCGCGCTTCTTCCACCATCCCCAGGCGCCGGCAAAGGTCCGCGCGTGCCGCGTGGGCCAAATGGTAGTTGGCCAAATGGCCCGCCTGCAGAAGCTGGTCGACCAGCGCCAGGCCGGCCGAAGGGCCGTCCCGCATGGCTACGGCGACGGCCCGGTTGAGGCTGATGACCGGCGAGGGAGCGATCCGGGCCAGCAGGTCGTAGCACCCGACAATCCGGCGCCAGTCCGTGGCGGCGGTGCTGGGCGCCTGGGCGTGGGCCGCGGCGATGGCCGCCTGCAGGGTATAGGGTCCGGCCCGGCGGGTGCGTAACGCCTGGGTCACCAGCGCAGAGCCTTCCACGATGAGAGCGTGATTCCATCGGCCCCGGTCCTGGTCGGCCAGGAGGATCAGATCCCCGTCGCAGGAGGTCCGCGCGGCGCGCCGCGATTCCTGTAAAAGCATGAGCGCGAGCAGCCCCAGAACTTCCGGTGCCGGTAACAGTTCCTTCAGCAGCCGTCCCAGGCGGATGGCTTCCCCGGAGAGATCCGGGCGCGTCAGCGATTCACCGGAGGACGCCGAGTAGCCTTCGTTGTGGAGGAGATAAAGCACCTGAAGCACGGTGTCGAGCCGGTCCGGCAATTCGGCCGGCGAAGGCACTTCATAAGGGATGTGCGCGTCGCGGATTTTCGCTTTGGCGCGCACGATGCGCTGGGCGATGGCGGCAGGCGCGGCAAGAAACGCCCGGGCGATGGCTTCCGTGGTCAACCCGCAGACCTCCCGCAGGGTGAGCGCCGAACGGGCTTCGGGAGCCAAGGCGGGATGGCAGCAGGTGAAGATGAGCCGAAGCCGGTCGTCGCGGATGGGCTGTTCCGCTTCGCCCTCCTCATCGGCCGCGGCGGGGATCTGGGTTTCCGGCAGGGTGTCCAGCGGGAATTCAAATTTCGCGCGCCGGCGGATGACATCGACGGCCTTGAAGCGGCCCGTGGAGACAAGCCAAGCCCGGGGATTGGCCGGCAGGCCCCCGGCCGGCCACTGCTCCAGTGCCGCCCGGAACGCCTCATGCAGCGCTTCCTCCGCCAGGTCGAAATCGCCGAGCAGGCGGATCAAGGTGGCCAGGACCCGCCGGGATTCGGTGCGGTAGAGGGCGTCGATGGTTTCGGGGATGTCTTTGGCGGACGGCATCGTGAGATCTTGCCGCATTCGGCATGGACACTGCTACCGTCCTTTGGGTTTTGTCCGACATTAATGAATATTTTAATCCGCTTGGAATGATGGGTCATTCCGCTTGGTTCCAGGGTGTGTGATGGTTTTCAGTAGGCAGAAAAATTTTGTTCATTTGCTACAATTTTCATGTAATTGCAACGCGTTACCTATTTTGGCCGACCGCGGGTCAGTCGGTCCGGCCGAACTGGATCAGGGTGACGGGCAGGTCCGGGATGGCTTTCGAACCGGCAAAGCCGTTGATATCGTCGAAGGCCACGGACGTTGACACCCTTGATTGATTGGGAGCAAAATAATCATGCTAGGTCATTGGCATTAAAATTGAATGCATTGCAATGGCGTCATAGAAACCGGGTCATTTCGTGAATGTTCATAATCACTGAGGTAATAAATTACTATAATACACCTGATAGTATTGCAATGTGCGGTACTTAGTCACAGCAATAATTTAACCGGTGAACTTCCAGAACGGATTGATGACGCGTTTGTCTTTTTTATGGTTCGGGACACCCCGTCGCCCCGGTCAACCAGGCCATGCGGTTTTCCCTGCCGGGCAGCCGGTCGATGCGTTGGCAAGCCGATGCGGAGCGAGCCGGAGTGGTTGATTGAATAATAAATAAAAAATAGGGCCCCGGATCCCCGGGGCCCTTGCCGGTCAGCGTCCGCCCGACCTCAGATGCCGTGCATCTTGTAGAAGTACCACGCGGTCATGACGAAGCCCACCCCGATCACCAGCATCCGCACCGCGCGCCGGCCGACCCGGTGCGCCATGTGCGAGCCGAACAGCGCGCCCAGGCACGCGGTCACGGCCATCACCAGGCCCATCCACCAGATGATGTTGCCGGGCCGGAACACGTACTCATAGGCGAGGAAGGCCAGGATTGCCACCCCGTTGATGGAGATCGCCAGGAAGTTCTTCAGGCCGTTCATCTGGTGGATGTCCTTGAGGCCCAGGATGCTCAGGGCCGCCAGCATGAGGATGCCGATGCCGGCGCCGAAGTAGCCGCCGTAGACGCCCACCACGAACTGGAAGGCGATGGCCCCGGCCCACCAGGCGGTGGTGCGCTCGCGGCCGTGGGTGCCCTGGATGAACTTGGAAATGGGATCGTTGGCGGCCATGAGCAGGGTGGCGGTGAGGATCAGCCAGGGAATCAGGTGGTCGAAGACCGAATGCGGCGTGGCCAGCATGAGCCCCGCGCCCACCAGGGCGCCGGCGATGGAGGGGGGCACCAGACGCATGGCGAAGGCGCGGGTGCCGGCCAGATCCTCTCGATGGCCGTAGAAGCCGCCGATGGAGCCCGGCAGGAGCGCCACGGTGCTGGTGACGTTGGCCTGCTGGCCGGTGAGCCCGACCCCCAGCAGGGCGGGAAAACTGATCAGCGTGCCGCCGCCGGCGATGGCGTTGATCGCCCCGGCGGCAAAGGACGCGACCATGATGGTTGAAGCTTGCAAAATGTTCATAGTCCTAAAAGGTTATCCGGTGCGGCGGCGGGCGGCCACGAAATCCTCTGACCACATTTAATGCTTATTAAAATTTGGCGCCGCGGCAAGCCATTCTGTGACGAAGATTTACTCGAAGGATATGTATACTTGAAGGCACGGACCGAGGGCTTGCCCGAGACGGCGGGTCAATAACGTTTTTTTACCACCTGGAGAGGCCGTAGACTCATGTTCACGCTCCTGATCAACGGCAAGGCACACACCACGGACCAGGACCTGAACCTGCTGGTCTACCTTCGGGATGAACTCCGGCTGACGTCGGTCAAGGACGGCTGCTCCGAGGGCGCCTGCGGCGCCTGCATGGTGCTGGTGGACGGCAAGGCCAGCCGGGCCTGCCTGTTCACCACCGCCAAGCTGGACGGCCGCAAGGTGGCCACCGTGGAGGGCCTCTCCCAGCGCGAGAAGGATGTCTACGCCTGGACCTTCGCCAACGCCGGCGCGGTCCAGTGCGGTTTCTGCATCCCCGGCATGGTGATCAGCGCCAAGGG
>Ga0316232_1000514_pt1 | contig 58488 bp, 83 predicted proteins | sample TBHtaG_FD_206006 | JGI IMG/M metagenome (GOLD analysis project Ga0316232, IMG submission 206006) | Freshwater microbial communities from Trout Bog Lake, Wisconsin, USA - TBH18025_13 | ecosystem: Environmental > Aquatic > Freshwater > Lake > Hypolimnion/Profundal zone | place: USA: Wisconsin...
GTTTCGGAAGCTCACTTCTACTTTCTCCAAGGTTGTGAAACCTAAATGGATTAGCATATTCTGAATGATTGAGTGAAAAGCTGAACCGACCTGGAAGGTCATTGCGAGTGTTGGACTGATTCGTTCTTCTTGTAATAGGGGCCTCCATTCGGGGTGGAACTTATAATAGAGTTTTAGTTCTCCGGCTTCAATATCACTACTAGGGTGATACATATTGTCGAATACTCTAGGATAATTAAAAATCTTTACTGGATACTCATCGGGTACAAAGTCACCCTTCATTAGTGCCTGCTCCAAGTATGGAGTAATAGGCTCTTGACTCTGATAACTGGCCAGAGTTCTTTCTAGGAAACTCACTTGTCCTTCTTCTTCCTTCTCATAGTAATCTCAGTTACAATTGTAGTACCAACTATCATAAAGATCAAGTCAATAAACTTATTTGCTAGCATCTTTTCTCCAGTGTAGAAAGCTCTTGATATAAGCGGCACTATAGAGTATTACAGCAAAGATAAATCCATACTGATGAGTAGTAACGGCATAGATGGTCCAGAGGGTTTCACTTAACATTAAGATGAACCAACCCCAGATGTTCTTTTTACCTACTACATAAATACCCAGGGAACCAATAATTGCTAGAGTCCAACTCCACATTAATTTTCTAGTTCCTTGAGTCTTAGATAGTCAGCATACAGTTCCAAGAAGTCATCTTTATCAAGAACCACTACATCGAGTTCTACGGGAAGAGTTTCTGGAGTGTTTTCTCTTTCACCCCATTCGGTCATCTCAATAGTAGGACCATATAGTCTTACAGCAAGGACCGGACGACTCAACCAACTTTTATTCTGGGCATGACTTTTAACAGTATTCCAAATAGTTTTCGTTATACTAAAAGATGAACTTTGAGTGCTTTTACATTCTATCATGAACTCCATCCCCTGGAATTCGGCAGTCTGTAGATCAGCTTTCTCCCACTTGGCTCCAGAACCAATAGTTCTCTTGGCCTTGGGCCATTCTGCTTCGAGTTCACGCTCTTGACGTTGACTCATTTTAGTTTGGAACTTGCCCATGTTCACTTTCTATAAGTTTAATCCAACCCATTACAACCTGGTAGGCATCATAACGACCATCATCATAGCTGTATAGTCCACGACCATGATGCTCTTTACGATAATTCTCGATGTTGCCGAGTGCCTTACCAATTAGCTCTTTAAGCTCTTCCATTATACCTCTGCATCATGGATATCTTCACTACTATCCGTAATAGGACGACCAAAGTATTCATCATCTTGATCATTAAGAACTAAAACATTACCATTCTTAATAGTATTGGTAATTTCTTGAGCAAATTCTTCTCCACGACCTTGACTCCAGATCTCTTCAAAGAAACTATCTCTACCCTGGGCCTTGATATCCTTCCAAGAGAACCATGCTCCTTGACGCTTGGCCACTCCAAGAAGAATACCCATTCGAGCTAGGTCTCTACGAGTATCAATACCCGGGTGATCTAGAGCAGTGCAGGGTTGATTGTAGAAGTCCGTCCAACCTTCACGGAAAGGGGGACCATAACTATTCTTAACGGTCTTCATAACTACAGGGTTACCGACCTGGACATTTTCTCCATTGACCTTATCGAAGTATTTATCACTTCCGGGCCTTAGGTACATTCTAACACTCATAGCATGCTTAACGGCATTACCACCTGGAGTCATAGGACGATTATATCCGTCCATATCCTGACGAAGTTGGTTGAGATAGAATACAGTAACATCATATAGATTGGCCAATGGAGCAACTGTTTGAACGTTTCTCTTCATAACGGCAGCATTACCACCAATCTTATCATTCTTATCGTTGAGCTCATTCATGGAGTGTTTGGTAGCTGCTCCACCCACTGAGTCCCAAACAATAGCACAGATTTGCTTGCTCTTGATTAATCGAACCATCATATCGGTTCCAGTTTCAGCATCTGGTGGCTGAACTACAATTAGACTCTCATCTACCTTGAGTCCTAGTGCCTCTGCCCATTCGGGATTAAATCGGTGCTCCAGGTCAATAATGGCCACCATCTTTTCACCCTTGTAGTAGTCATAGCAATCCTTGAGTGCCATAAAAGCAAAACTACTCTTACCCGAGTGTTCCTTACCAAAGAATTCGATTAGCTTACCTTCAGGCCATCCACCCACAGCAAGAAGATAATCTAATGCTGGAGAGAAAGTTGGAATTGCCTTAATCTTCTCAATATTATTACCTCTTAGTGCTAGAGGCTTACTACCTTCTGGTGTAAACTTATTGAGATCAGCAATAAGCTTATCCATTTCATCGCCACGGGCCATGATCTTCCTTTATTTAGTTTCTAGTATTTTAGTGGTTTCTTCATTATTAATCAACTGACAGCATCCATCACATTCGTGGACTCCGTCATCGTATCCTTGAATTACTCTATACTCATCTGGGTCTGGATGCCCAATTCCATGGGTACAGATTCGTTCCATAATTCCTCTATCATATCTCCAGATTTGAGGACGGTTTCTCATATGGTGGTCACTACGGTTGTGAATAGTGCAATACTCTCCAATACAGGTACCCTCTTCATGGACTCCTGCAAGTCTCATTGCACTATGCTCTAATTCGAAATACTTGCTCATTCTTCTTCAGGTTCGGCTATATAAGGGTGAAAGGGGTGACACTTTAAATCATAGTTAGTGGGGTTATTATGTACCCAAGTTCCACTAGTGCCTTGAATAATCTCTCGAATATCCCCTAGTTTACGCTTACAGTTTCTACAGTTGGCTTTCTTGTATTCAGTCATCTTGTTTCTCCACTGGGTCAGTGAGTAAATCGATTAAAGGTTTAAGATCTTCATGCTTGTGTCTAATAAAGTCTATGGCTCTATGAAAGTAGACATTGCAACTACTACAGAAGTGCTTGAAACTCATGTTGAAACCTTGCCATTGCAACCCTTTTTAACACAGTGACCATCTAGTCTCTTATTGTGACTACAAGGGTTGGACTCTTGAGGAATAAGTCGTTCCTTACAGTCCGGACAGAAGTAGCTATAGTAGGGTTTAAAGGTACCATATTCACTGGTTGTACCATGCTTACAGACATCCATTATGCTTTCTCCTTAAGTAGGTCTAGTCTAAAGATATTTTTCAAACTCAATCCACTGGCCATCTTTTCAATCTCGAGAAGTACAGGACTACCCACTTCAATCTGTTCTCCTACCCGCTTAAAGGTATCCGGAAAAGCTACAATCTGAATACTCTCATCCTTAGTAGAAGAACCTTCATCATCTTGGTCATCATAGTCCTCGATCTCTGCTGAGCTACCCAAGGGAAGTTCAATCCAGAACTGGCACATAGGACTTCCAGGATTCTTACCACTCTTGGTTACAAGTGGCTTGATCTTGGTAATTAGTCCACCTACCATGGACTTTTCTCCAACAAACATCTGGTCTTCACCCGGGAAGGTATCTTCCTCGATTATGAGATTAATATAATCTCCAAGAGGGTCGACACTAATAAGAGTACCCAGTAGTTCTCTCTCCCAAAGAGCTCTATTGCTAACGTCTTCTTGAAGATCAGCATAACAATCGAAAGCGTTAAGAGTGCCGTGGCAATGTTCACAATCATCTTTACAAACTCCATCTATGTTCTTAAAATCTTTACGAGCCTTCCAGTATTGGTAGAGTGCTGTTTTAGCATCTCCACACATACTATCGAATACTCCACACTTGATAAGAGAGATTGCTGCTCTCTTGTTGATCTTTTTACTAGGAACTCTAGCAACAAAGTCTTCCATATTTTCGAATGGTCCTAGTTTGGCCAAGTCACTGGCTCCACTAGCAACAAACTTAACACTACTTAGACCATATCGAATACTACCACTCTTGGTTAAAGTATAACTACTTCCACTTTCGTTAATGTCTGGACCTAGTACCGGAATACCCATTCTACGAGCTTCACGAGTATAGGTTACACTATCACTAGCATTAGTTCTAAAGAGTGCAGTCATGAACTCCTTAGGATAGTAGTGCTTTAGGTAGGCAGTCCAATAGGCCACCATGGCATATCCGTAACTATGACTCTTGTTAAATCCATAGGTACCGAAGGCCTGCATCTCATCGAATACTTCGGCAGCAATAGTTCTACTTACACCTTGGGCAACACATCCATCGATAAAGATTACTCGTTCCTTCTTCATCTTATCAAATAGCATCTTACCCATGATCTTTCGAACACGGTCAGTTTCACTTAGAGAGTATCCAGCAAGTTCTACACAGGCCTGCATAATCTGCTCCTGGTATACAAAGGTACCATAAGTATTACCCAATACCTTTTCTAGGTTAGGGTGCTTATAGGTAACTCTTACTTTACCTTCACGCTTTCTCAAGTAGAGTTCTAGAAGGTTGAGACCGGTCTTGGCATCTTGACTTCTAGTAATACCCGGACGGCATACTGCAATCATGGTACTTAGGTCTTCAATACTTCTAGGTTCGAATCTCTTGACCAATCCTCTTAGGTTACTGGTCTCAATCTGGAAACTACCAATATTAAATCCAGTACAGATCTCATCCCATACTTCAGAGTCATCATAATACTTTTCCCATTCATACTGCCACTCATAGAAGTGAGGAAGAGCATCTGCTCCATGGTTTCGTTGAATAAGTTTAAAGGCATCCATTAAGGTACTTAGGGTTCTAAGACCCAGCATATCGATCTTAACAAATCCCAGACTCTCAACATCCCACATATCGAATTGGGTTCTAACATCACCATTCTTATAACGAAGAGGTAACCGACCAATCAAACTATCTTTAGAGATTACCACTCCAGCAGCGTGAGCACTAGCATGACGAATGTGAGTTAGGAACTCGGGCATCATCTCGAATAGCTTGGGATACTTAACCTTCCAGGGGGCTAGTTCCTTCTTATAGGCCGCCTCAACCTTATCCCAACCATAGTGACCTGCACCTTTATCCGCTATATTCCAGGTATCATCAATGATATTACAGATCTTTTCAGTATCACCCTTATCAATAGCAAGGCCTCTACAAAGGTCTCTCATGGTCTGCTTTACACCTAGAGTATTTAGAGTACCAATACTAGCAATATTAAACTTACCATACTGCTGCTCTAGATGCTCTCGAACTAGATGACGCTCATAACGAGGGAAGTCAATATCAATGTCAGGGAGAGAAGCACGTTCGGGGTCGAGAAAACGTTCAAAGAGTAGTCCGGCTTTGAGGGGGTCGACCTCAGTAATATCCATACAGTAGGCAAGCAAACTACCACCAACACTACCACGGCTAGGGCCGATAAGATAACCTTCATTCTTACTCCAAGTAATAATATCTTGTACGGTTAGGAAGTAACCGGGGAAACCTTGCTTACAGATAATTTCCATCTCGTAATCCAAACGAGCACGATAACTATCTAGAAGGTTTTTATCAACATGAGGACGAATCTTTCTTTCGAATCCTTCATTAACTCTCTTGACCAGTTGCCTTTCGTCCATTTCTGGAGAGGCAAAGAATACAGGCATACTACGAGCTTCAGGAACTCTAGCATCTGCCTTAGCAGCAATCTCTGCTGTATTCTTAATGGCCTGATCTACAACACTCTCGGGAAGATAACTCAACCGTTCACGAGTTTCAGACTCACTAAAGATACAGAGTTGGTTAGGACCATATGAGAACCTATCGGGGTCCTCCATATTCTTACCCATCTGTACTGCCGTCATTAGTTCATGAGCATACCACTGATCTGGTTCGGCATAGTGGGCATCACTTACGGCCAGTAGAGGTACAGAGAGATCATGAGCAATAGTAGCTATCTTTTCATTCCATCTATTACTCTCAGGACTTAGATAGGTGTGTAGTTCCAAGTAGAAGTTATCACCAAAGAGAGCTTGTAAACGAGAGATTCGTTCAATAGACTTTTCTAGATTGGTACTAACATGCTTACCAATACAACCACCCATACACCCGCCGGTAACCATTAGACCTTCAGAATACTTTTCTAATAGTTCCCAGTCGAAACGAGGATTACCATAGTAGCTACCTTCAATATAGGCCAAACTACTCAAGGCCCAAAGGTTCTCTAGACCTTTCTGGTTAAGGGCCACCATGGTCATATGATCATAGTTCTCACCCTTCTTACCATCTTTAACCCAACGGTCCTCGGTAAAGTAACCTTCCATACCAAAGAGTGGCTTAATGCCTGCCTTATCGGCTTCTCTCTGGAGTCTTAGGTGGCCACTTACCTCACCGTGGTCAGTAATAGCAACTGAACCTTGGCCTAGATCTACTACTCGTTTTACCAATTGCTCTACGGTACTCAATCCATCAAGGAAAGAGTGCTCCGTATGAACATGGAGGTGGGTTAGATTATCACTCATCTTCGGATGCCTTAATAGACTTACCGCAATCGTAACATTTGCCTATAAATCCATCTCGGGGTTCCGAGTATAGATCTACATCTCGGTGAGGACAACCTTTAATTTCGGGTTCTAGTTTCATATCTACTTACTAGTTTAGTATTACTCTTTGGGGATATCAAGAGAATCTTGTTCTCTTTTTCTACGGCGTTCTTCTAGTCTTTGAACTACTTGGTAGTCAATAATACTGGCTACAATCTGATATAGTATCATACCAAAAAAGACGTGAAACCACATCTGATGGTAAATACTATTCATACTACTCTTCTACAATAGCAAGAATGTGCTCGGCTAGGAATACTAGATACTCTTCACCATCAATCTCAATCTTTTGTGCTGCTCGTTGCTGGAACATTACACGGTCTCCTACAGAGATACCGGTAGGGATAGTTTCACCATTACCGGCCATCTTGCCAGGACCTACGGCAACTACAGTACCAATGTTAGGCATTTGAGTAGCAGTATCTGGGATAAAGAGTCCACTCTCGGTCTTTTCTTCTACTTCGGCTAGTTGTAGGATTACTTTATCGTTTAGTGCATTGAAGGACATTATTTTCTTTCTTTAAATGGAGTCCGGTAGAGTATACCGCAGTGTCGGACCAAAATATACTCTACCGAACCCAAACTTTAATTAGAACCCTAGTAAGGAGTGTCATCAAGATTGGGTTGCCCCTCTCCTTACTAGAGCTCTAAAACTTATTGAAGCTTAGCTCGAAGACGATCTGCTGTGGTCTCTTCTTCCAGAGGAACATACTCGTCCTCAGCATACTCATCTTCTTCAAAACTATCTACAGTCTCAAAAGCCTCTACCTTAGGTTCGGCCTTGATTCCGTGTAGTTGAGCGGCATAGTATTCCTCACTACCAATTCGGTTGAGGAAACCTTCAATGTCCGGAGTGAACTTAGCATAACGAGTATCAATATTCTCAATGGGCTTAGGGTCTAGAGCAAAGGCCATATAAGTGGTATCAGTACCAGCACCTTGACGCATGATCTCGATCTCACGGTCCTTAAGGCTACCATACTTCTCGGAGATAACAGCAATCTGGTTCCAGAAGTTACGCATACCCTGGGAAACAATTCCCACATATGGCTTCTTCTTAGTAACGGTCTTACCATTCTCTTCGGTTTCATAGGTACTAACTACATCACGGTAACCGGTTAGCTTCTTGGTACCATCTTCTTGGACTTCATAGACTTCTTCACGAAGAACTGCTACACCATAACCAACATCACGTCGGTAGGTCTTCTCGGCACAAAGTTCACAAGCAGCATCAAATGCCTGTCGGCAAACAAATGTCTTGGTCTTTCCATCGTGGGAGGGAACATTTTCGTGAACTGGAACAACAAAGATGTCGTTTGCATCAGTCAAGAAACGTACTGCCTTGGTTTCTCCACCCTTCCAGTAGAACCAATTGGTCTCTACATAGTCCTTTGGAGTACTACGATTTTGGGAACGCTCTAGGCTTTCCTTTACTGCTGACATGCCTTTTTTTAGTGCCATTTTAGTTTTCCTTTTAGTTTAGGTTTTGGTTTTATTTCGTGGCTTATAGCCGTATACTAGTATAAGTTCTTAATAGTTTTAAATCAACTAATTTTGCTAAGTTCATATACAAAACTACTTAGACTTTCTGGTACTACTGTCATACTAGCAGGGTCTTCACCGTCCGGTGTATCAATTACTTTCACCAGGGTAAAGTCTCTTAGAGCATCTACAAGGTTATGACTAGCACTACGACCTGGAGCATCTCCGTCCATAAATACTGTTACTTCCTCAAATCCTCTAAGTATTTCTAATTGTGGTTTCGATACTTTAGCTCCAAAAGTAGCAACAACATTATTGATGCCTCTACTCTTGAGTACCAATACACTCATAGGGCTTTCTACTACATAAATCTTCTTAAGGCCTCGAACTCCATCCATATTATAGAGTCCATACTGTCTGGGAAATCCCTTGGAGTTCTTATACTTGGCCACTCCATCTACATTCTCCACTTTTCGAGCTACCCAACCTACAAGTCGCCCATTCATAAAGTGAGGAATAGTCACTCGGTCTAGATTAATCTGTAACTCTATCCCAGCAACTCTAGCAATCTCTCTACGGTCTCGATCAATTCCGGTCTTCATTTCTCTTTGGACCTCTACACTTACTCCACGTTCGGTTAAGTAATCTGTAGGAATAATCCATCGTTCTAGAATACGTTCATTATAGACCGGAATATCAAACTTACTTGAGGCCTCATTAATAAACATCTTGTTGAGTTTATCTACAAACTCTTCAATGGGAATTACCTTAAGGCCATCAGCATAGTTCTTGAGTTCGGCAATAGCAGTATCACGGTCAATATCCAGACAGTTCTGGACTAACCATACAATACTTCCACCACCACAAGTGAAGCAATTAAATAGAAGACTTTCTCGATTTAGACTGGCACTAGGGTTACTGTCTCCATTCTTATGCATCCCAAAAGGAAGCTTGCAGGAGTGGATTAACTCATTACCGTTCTCTATAATCTCATGAGCACCAATAAGATCTCTAAGGACTCCTTCGGCATCTAGTCCTCTAAATACATCACTTAACTTGATCATGGAAATGGATACTCTGCTTCTAAATAGTCCAGTATAGAACCTTCAATGGCTCTATACTCTTCTAATGGTAATATCGCTATATTAGCTTTTTCAAGAAATAATAGATCTCTACAGGCCTGAATATACCCTCTGTGCCAGGGTCGGTACCAAGGGGCTTTATCTGTAGCGTGCAATTCAACCCAAAGTCTAAGTCCTTCAGTCAACATTACTGACCGTCCAGGAATGAGTAATATGACCATCAATACTATATGCTCGGTGCCATGGATCTCCTTCATGAAGACTGTGGAACTCATCATATCCACAAGGCACTACAACTCCATTGGGATCACGATATTTACTAGCACATCGTCTAGGGCCAATTGGGTCTGGTACAATTGTCATACTTGTCCTTCTTTCACACTTGCTGCTAATGATATCAAGGCATCCTTAATATACTCTGTAGGCCTTATGTTCATGGCCTTGGCTTGTTGCTTAATGTCCTGCCACTCTAATAGATTAAACTCCATTGGAATTCTAGCCATCTTCTTTTTCTTTTTACGCGGGATTCTACTCACCATCTTCAAATTCTCTCACAATCTTAAGGGATGTTTGCTCTCTTAGTTCAAAGCTCATCATCCAACTCTTTAGGTCACTTCTACGGCTCTTGAGAATATCAATTACCAATGCTTCACTACTCTTCATTTCTTTTGTTGCTCCAATACCAAAGGCAAAGTCAACAATCTGTTCAATGTTACTACTAAGACCAATCTGAGCTAGACCTCCACGGCCTTTCTTGCTCTTGGTAGCCTCTCGGTTAAACTGGGCCAACCATACTGAGGCCATACCCATTTCTCGATTGATACTAGCAACATCTGTAATTACTTCGGCCATCTGTAGACTTTGGAAATTACTCTGGCTACCATAGTTCTTTTCAGTGGTCAACCAACTCAACTGGTCTCCTACCATTAGATCTGCTCCCCAGTGCTTGGCCTTACTATAAAGTTCCAATACTGTTCGTTCATTCTTACGGCTAGGAGAGTCAATAAGTAGGTACTCACCAAACTCCATTACTTCTTCTCGAGCTTCTTTTAGTCTCTTGAGTTCATTAGGAGTAAGTTCTCCACGTTCATATCTGGTATAAGGTACTCCACTAACCAAGCAGTCCAATCTCATAAGAGTTAGTTCTTTTCTTAGTTCCAGAGAGGCAAAGTAGACCTTTTGCTTTCTACGAGCTGCCTCAAGAGCAATAACACTACCTACCCAACTCTTACCCACATTGGGAATACCTACTACTACAGCAAGTTCACCTTTCTGGATACCGTAGGTATGTTCGTCTAATTCATCCCAACCAAGGTAGATACCTCTCTTCTCCTTGGAGTTATTAAGAGCATTCTCGATGTAGTCATTACTTCTACGTTCGTATCCATCACCATAGATCTCAATACGTTCACGGGTACTGGTATCATTCTGGATCTTGGTTAGGTTACTTAGAGCAAGAGAGATTCCGGCTTCAGGGTCCTTCTCGAGTTCACTTGCTGCCTTAAGTAGAACATTCTGAGTAGTTGCTCTACGATACTTGGTTAGTAGTTCATCAATAAGAACTAAGGCCAAATATTCTTCTTCAGGCCAAGGGTTCTTAACAAAGTAATCAGGAAACTTGGTCTCTAGAAAATCACGATCTACTGTTTGACGAAACTCACTCTTGAGATAGTATTCTAGGGTGTATTCGAATAATTCACGAACTCCATCATCAAAGAAGTGTTCGGGCCTTACTCCTTTATCCCAGATGATCTTAATATTATCTAACTTAACAAAATGCGGTACAAAACTCTTTTCAATATCCACTAGTAGATCTTCCTCTGGGTTCCTTCACTGATCTCGGTTAATGTTCTATCCCGAGCTTGACTTCTAAAGTCTTCACCAACCATATTATGTATAATCACTCGCTCTTTCAAGAGAGAAAAGATAGCACTTCCATAGCCGGTATTTAATTCTTCGATGCTCATATTGGTGGTCATGAAAGTAGGACGGTTATCCAATGCTCTCTGTCTTAGGACATGGTCGAAGGTAGCCTCAGAGAGATTGTTCTTACTACGAAACTCCTTACCAACATCATCTAGGAAGAAGACGTCACTCTTAACAACCTTACTCTCAAATCTAGCCTTATCTTCATTACTGCCCCAACCTCGAGTGAATTCATCCACCATTTGAGTAAAGGTAGCAAAGTAGACTGTATAACCTAGCTTAACTAGTTCTTTGGCCATTAGGGCAGTTAGTAGAGTTTTACCAGTTCCCCAACTACCATAATAGAGAAGACCCATTCCACCCTTGACCATATCAGCATGGCGATTTAAGTAGCTATGAGCAATCTCTAAGGCAATTGGATCACCTTGGTAGTCACTCCAAGTTAGTCTCTGATAGTTAAGACCGATACCGGCATTCAAGTAGTGCTTATAGAGTTGTAGTTGAATCTTACATTCTCCACAACTACGGTCACTACAGCTAGGACAACCATTCTTACCAATCTTTTCGAACTGGGGATTTCTGGCCTCCAAGTATTCAGTTTCCTCATCTCTAAGGAACTTATACTTAAGATCTACATAGTCCTTACTCCAATTAAATTGCGAGTCGTTTGAGGAAGTCATTACTATCCATCAATCCTTCCAGGTTCGGCTTAGGTTCGTTTTCTTTAATTATATCCTGACGAAGTTCAATATACAACTTATCTTGAATCCATTTACTACCCTTACTAAAGGCAGTAACGGTCATTACTTGTCCATTAAGGATACAGTTGTACTTATCAAAGAGTAGAGCAACCATAGGACCAGCATCGTCACCGTAACGTTCCTTGTAGCTCTTAAAAATCGCAATCTCTTTAACCCACTCGACATTATAATCAAATCCTTGTGTCTCTTTAAAACGGTTAGCAAAGTAGACCAATAGTTCCTTGGCTTCAGCTTTTACTAGGTCTACTTCAGTGGTAGAAGGTTTCTCATTAACCGGTACTACTTCTACTACTTCATCATAACTATCGTTATCAAAGTCCCTTAGAGGACCATCAACGCTTTTCTTTCCTACTGTCGTCATTATTAAATCCCTTGCTCTTTAGGAACTTCTCACTAACATCTGAGAAGGTCTTGATCTTCCTACTTACCCACTCTTGGGTTTCCTCACTTAAGTCATAGATACTACGTCCGGTTGGACCAATACCTGATAGCTTGTCTCGACCTAGTAGAATAAATCTCCACTCGGCTTTTTCATCACCCTTTGAGGCCTCTTCATGTCCATAGATCTGAATCCACTTCTCATCAAGACCACATAGGAAACCTTCATAGACAAAGCTATCACTGTAGGCCATTACTTCATGCCGCCTACTAGCAATGATTGCAATGTTTCTTTCGAACATTGAATCCTGGGGTTGTGCTAACTTATCCATTATCTCCACTCCATAGGACTATTCGTCCCCTGGTAAAATCCATTATATGTTTTACTAGTCTCACTAGTTAAGAAAATCATCTGAGCAATACTTGCTCCAACTTCGATGTAGCTTTCGGCTTGAACCTGAACCATCATACCACAAGCTCCTTCATAGCCACTATCGAATAATCCATTTTCTCCAGTGCAACCACTCTTAGCCATACTACTACGGACCAAGGTGATTCCACAAAGAGTATCATTTAACTTTAGTTGCTCATTAAATTCCACTTGGTAACGAATACCGGGTTCCAGTTTATACATCTCTACTCCTTCATATAGGAAAGATTTCATTTCCGTATACTCGGGTAGCTTCCTACGATTCTCTTTATTGGCATAAAGAACTAGAGTTCCATTAATAGTATAAATCTTACTAACTGTAAGGTCTACACTATTGGGTTGGATATTCTCTTCTCGTACTCCTGAGATGCAACCTGTTGCGACTACATCATGAGGGTCAATGACCCCCATCATCATCGGCCACTAACTGCTCGAAGCCATTCATCCTTAACAGATGGCTCTACAAAGTTACCACGAAGAGTTGAAGTTACAGTACTAGTACCGGGCTTCTGAACTCCACGCATAGCCATGCAAAGGTGCTCTGCTGAGATATATACTCCTACACCCTGAGGCTGTAGACCACAGTCATAGAGAGTATCAGCAATCTGGCTACCTAGTCTTTCTTGGACCTGGAGACGCTTAGAGAAAGCATCGAGTACCCGAGCGAGTTTACTAAGGCCAACAACACGACCGCCCTTAGGGATGTACCCAATAGTAGCAGTACCAAAGAAAGGAGCAAGGTGGTGCTCACAAAGGCTATAGAATGGGATGTCACGGACGATAACCATTTCATTTGAACCCTCTTTAAAGATTGCCTTTTCGATAAGTGCCTTGGGCTCAATATCGTAACCTGCTGTTAGTTCCTGATACATTTCTGCTACTCGGCGAGGAGTATCCAATAGACCTTCACGCTTGGTATCTTCTCCCATTGAGGCCAGGAGTGCCTTTACTGCTAACTTGCCTTCTTCGAGGTACATTACTTACTTTCCATTCTGTTATTTAGTTTACTAATACGATTAATCTTACGGTACATACGACCATAAGCTACTAGGTCCTTAAGACCCCTCCAAGTGATCAACTTCATCGTCCACGCTCATTTGCTGGCCAAATGTAGTTATGTACTTGAACGTTTAGGCTCCAAGGAACCCGATGCTCCAACATAAGACCTACTAGGTCCTTGGTGGGGAATACATCCCAGGCACTACCGGCCCAGAATCGAACTCCATCCTTGACTTGACCCTTAAGGAAGTCATAGGTTTCTAGAGCTTCTTCAAAGTCTACCTTATCCTTACAGACGAACTTAATACCACTACCGCTCTTGAGGTTAGCAGCATTAATTGCTCTATTCTCTCTACGAGTTTGAGACTCTCCACTACCATCTAGCTTCCAGTCCATCATAAAGGTAACATTCTTAAGAGCAATATCCGAGTAAAGGAAACTACCATTACTAAAACTCTCTACTTCAAAACCTTCACCTACCAGGAGTAGGATTAGTTCATCCATCTTGCTCTGAGGCTGAAGGAATGGTTCTCCACCAGTTAGGCAGATGTTATTGGCACCAGTTTTATTACGCTGAACCTTACAGTCCTTGAGAAGTTCTTCTGGAGTACACTTGTAACTTCCACCGTCCTTCATATACACTTCTGGGTCTACAGCAAATGGAGTATCACAAGGCCATCCGGCACAAGTCATATTGCATCCTGCGAATCGAACAAACTGAGTAGTTCGTCCGGTACGAGGACCTTCTCCTTGAGTACTGGTATAGTGCTCTACTAATCTTAGATCAGCCATTACTTGTTTCTCCAACCTGTATCTTCATTACCCACTCGGGTAGTCTTCTTAGGTGCTTCACTCTTCTGGTAAATACCCTTTTTAATACCTTCACTAAACATGTGAATAAAGAATCCAACTCCCGTAAAGAATAGAGCTGGAAGTACGAATACTAACAATACATGCATACTATACTCCTCTACAGTAGGCTACACTAGTGGGGGTCTCCCACACGGCTACTTCATACAACTCTAAATCATTACCGAACTCTACTTCAATATCATACTGAAGTTGAGTCCAGGCCCAACGAGCAATATTCTCTGCTGTTGGAATATACGGAAAAACAATATAGTTCCAATCATTGGTCTTAGAGGGTTCATCTAGGATTGCTCTAAGCACCTTGTCCTCTTCCCATACACAGAATCCATGGTCCAATACATCATGAATCTTATTATTCATAATATACTTAAGATGACCAAAGTCCACTAGCATTCCATGGTCCTTACGGGAAGGGTCATCAATTATATCTCCCTTACAGGTTACACGAACTTTATAACGATGTCCGTGGGGATTCCTACATTTACTACCATGAGTACTCACTCGGTGACCGAGATCAAACTCAATTTCTTTAGAGATGAGATTCATCTTACTCCTTACTAGGTTTATATTGTATAATGCTTTACTACTTTAAATCAAGTCTAATTTTCATCTTCTTTTACTAGATCAGCAATCTGTCTTAGTAGATCTTGAATACGGTCTAGACTGTCTTCTAGTCCCCAAAAACTAACTATTAGTTCTGCATGATCTAGTTCTTCTTGGTTATCGGACACTGTCTTCAACTGCCGCTCGAACCTTAAGGAAAGATGCTACTATTTCACTACTCTTGGCTACAAGTGGAGCATAAAGTCTAATAGTATCTACTCCATAGAGAACTCTACCGGTAAAGACCTTGTATCCCCAAATCTTTTGAACTACAGAATCGATATCAATACCTTCATTAAGCACTAGACCCTTCATGAGTCCAGGTCCATGTAGACTGGCTACTTTACAATCCTTAAAGGCATGGTCAGCAAGACTACCCTTTTCACGAACCATAGCTAGGAATACTGGGTCACTAGTGGCCTTAAACATTTCTCTGCCTGCTGCTACACTTATGGGGTTACCACCAAAGGTACTAAGGTGAGTGAAGGGATTATCGGTACTCATACTCTTCCATCGTTGAGCACTAGCAACCACTGCTCCTAGAGGATAACCCCCACCTAGTGCCTTACCTAGAGTAACAATATCTGGGTTGACTCCTTGGTACTGGTCTAGTACAAACTGAGTACCAGTTCGTCCAAATCCTGTCTGTACTTCATCAATTACTAGAAGTACTCCATTCTTCTTACACCAATTGCTTACATATTCAGCCCATTCAGGGTCAACTGCAATTACTCCAGCTTCACCTTGGACTAGTTCCATAAAGAAGGCTGCACGGTTCTTAAACTCATCTGGAATATCATCACCAACATCAACCCACTTAGTGAGTTCTGGGTTTACCATACCGGCAAAGGGTTCACGATATTGAGGCTTATAAGTAAGACTTAGGCTACCAAGACTACGACCATGGAAACCATTCTTAAGAGCAATAAAACCTTCACGGCCTGTACTTAGCATAGCTAGCTTCATAGCAAGTTCATTGGCTTCAGTACCACTAGTACAGAACCAGGTCTTGTTCTCTTCGGCCATACCATTACTCATGGTTAAAGTGGAGAATCTCTCACTAATACTCTCGGCATACTTTAGTTGCTCTTTGATATTAAACTCACCATACACATTAATATGAGCATACTTATTAACTGTCTTAATCACTGCCTTTTGAATAGCAGGATAGTTATGGCCTAGATTATTTACAGCAATACCACAGGCCATATCAAACATATCACCATATTCTTTGGTCTCTAGATAACTATCATGAGCACCAGTAATGGTAATATCGTAAGGCCAAGGATTTGTACGGGCTAAATATTCCACTTACTCCTCTTCCTTTTTTAACTCTTCTACTTGATTTCTTACTTCTTCAATAAGGTGTGGGTATCCACAATTAGGGCACTTACACTTAACCGACATCTCTTACTTCTTCTACTACAAATATGTCTTCTTCATTGTATGGGTCCACTTCATTATAGGCCCATTCAACTATCCATCTACCATCTGTGGTCTTACCAACAATTTGGCCTAGATTGGCTTTTACAGTAACAATGTCTCCAAGTTTCATCGATCATCTCCTACATATATATCAAAGTCATCAACCGGATCAAACTGTTCAAAGAATTCCGGGAACTGCATACTACCGATATCACAAATACGAGTAACCATCTGACTCTCAACATAATCAATTGTATCTTCGTCATCAGGATTAATTGCTACTGTACTAATACGATCTCTCCATTTATTAATGAAACGATCTAGATCATCTAGACTATCCACTACTACAAAACGAGTATCACCATATAGTGTAGTAAAGATTTCTGGAGAGTTCAACTGTTCTAGTCTAGTATATTTACCCACTAGGTTGGCACTTAGAAACTGTTGGACTAGTTCACTCTTTCGAGTTAGAGGAAGCTTACCTCTAAACTCATCAATCATTCTCCCAAACAATACTGTGTGAATATCACTAATCTCTTTCCACATTCTCATAGCAGTTTCTCCAACCACTACATAGAACTTGGGACTTAGGCAACCTTCTCCATAGAAACTAAAGAAGTCAAAACAGATATCCTGTATCATACTAGGAGTTAGGTCTATGGCCTTAATAATACCAAAACTAAACTTGGGCCCATGAATATGAACTGCTCTATGTTCATTCTCTAGTTCCCCAAACACTTCAGCAGTATTCTCATCTCCAAATACCACTACATCTGTAGCTTCGTCTAGAGCCTTTCTCCAGTCACTAGATAGTTTGAGTTCATCACTATGGGTAGTAAAGATCTTACACTCTACACCCTCTCCATAGGTATCAATTACATTCTGAATTAAGTAGCCTTCATCTAGGCTTGGAGCTTTAACAGTTACACTCTCTGGACCAGCCAACTTTAAGCATAGGAATACACTCTTGGCTGTAGCACCAGGAACACTCTTGGCTCCAATAATAACGAACTTTCTACCGGTCTTCTCAGTATACTCCTCAAAGTCTCGAGGAATCTCCAGGGACTCAATGGCCATTCGATAGTCGTCTTCTAGAAATCTACCAAACTGGGCCAATACACTGACCATATCTACTTCAGGATTAATTACCCATTGCTTGCGCATAAGTTAAGCTACATCCTTTTTCTGGGGCATTAACCGCTCTTCCTTCTAAAACAATCTTACCATCATTATAGAGGTGACCCATATCTTCGGTCAAGATAAAAGGACAACTCCATACATTAGCAATATCTACAAAGGAGATGATTCCACTCTCTCCTGGCTTAACTTCAGTCTGAGTAAGTGGATCTACCAATCGAACATTTAACCAGAAAGGAGCATTATACTTGACCTCTGATTCATTACCCCAGGCATATAGTTGACTAGAGATTTCACTCATAGAGTATTCACGAATTAGATCTTCAGAGTTTAATCTAAACTGCTCTTTAACTGTACTGGTTAGTTGTTGGGGAGTAAGATTAATATCTCTACCCTTCCATCCACCGGTCTCAATCATCATAGAACCCTTAGGTAGGGTTACTAGAGGAAGTCCATGGGAAGTAATGGTCTTCATGAGATCATAGAAGGCCAAACTAGTACCAAATAAGATTACTGGTTCACTCTCGTCAGTTAAACTAGTTAGTAATTCCTGCACTCTAGTAGAGTCATTCATACCATCAAATTCTTCTCGAATACCACGAAGGTCATGAAGTTCACTAATATAACTCATCATATAGTAGAGACTACTGTTAGGAAGTTTAGGAGTAAGTAGAACTACACGATAGGTAGGTACTGGAGTATTAGTGATCTGATCTTTAAATCCAAAAGCAATACTTGCTCTATAGGCCTCGGTATCATACATACGGTGCTTGCTCTTATCACCTTGGGTAGTACCACTACTGTGGAATTCTACTCCAGGGAACGGCATCCGTTCACTCATTACCAGTCCTACATCACCACGCTTAAACTCTCCAATAGGCATAAGAGGAATCTCTCTCCAGTCCTCAAGAGTTCCACGATCATACTTCTTGTATACTGGATTAAGTTCACGATGTAGATCATATAAGTCTAGAGCAACACTATTAAAACTCTTGCCTTCAGGGTCTTGAATATACTCAACAGCACTCTTGATAATCTCGTTAACTGTACTATTATCCATTACTTGCCTAACTTTCTTCCTAAGGAATGCTCTCTCCAGAGAGTTCCATTTAACCATCGTTCTTTAATACTATTAAGTTCAAAGTGATCTAGCAACTTAAGTAACCTATCTCCATGAACTGGAGTAGTGGGTGTTACTGGATTAAACTGTAGATTACCAAGAGGTGGGAATGGAATATTATCCTTTCCATCCAACTGAATCAACTTAAATGCCCTACGAACTATTTCTTCATGTTCCTTGACCTTTTCATTGTTACTAATAACAGATTCTAGGTCTCCATGTTCCTCAATTAGTTTAGTGGCCTTAACTGGTCCTAATCCAGGAACTCCAGGAACATTATCTCCTTTATCACCCATAATGGCCCAGATCTCTGGAAGTCTAATGGGTTCCACTTTCCACTGGTCTATTACTGATTGAGTATTGAAGACTTCTTCTTTAACATCTCTACTCTGACTTAGAGAAGGCTTTACTACAATAACATTCTCTCGAATAAGTTGATGAATATCATGGTCGGCACTAACAATTACCACTTGGTCGAAAACTTCACCAAATTCAATTGCTGCTTTAGCAATAATATCATCTGCCTCTACATTCTCTAATCTTAAGTAGGGAATACCAATCTTGAGACAGAATTGAAATACTAGGTCTAGTTGTGGCCTAAAGTCCTCTACTGGGTCCTTTAAGGCTGCCTTCTTTTCTTTACTACGGACTCTATTTGCCTTATACTCGGGGTCAATAGCCAGTCTCTTACTACTTCTACCCTTATCGAAAGCAATTAGTACATGAGTGGGTTCATACCTACGAATCATACTGGCCAGGGTATTGAGAGTTCCATATACTCCCCAGGTCCCTTGACCATCTTTGTTCCTTAGATCTTGCTTCATTAGGCCACTGTAGGCGCGGATGAAAACGTTGTGACCATCAAATAGTAGTAAGGTCTTTTTAGAAGTGCTCACTTAGGCCTTGGTTCTCATAGAAGTAACTAGCATTAGCAGGACTAAGGTACTGAGTCCACTTTTCGTATGGAACCTTACAAGCAGTTAGGTAGCAGGCAACATTATAGTGCATAATATCTTCTCGTTCATAGGAGAAAGTAGCATCAAAGTCCAAACGAGGCCAGTCCTTGTCTCTACCAAATCGAATACCATTCTTTTCTACAATAAACTTAGTATCACAAGCATAGGGTGCTGTAGTATCATGACTCTGCACTAGACCTAATACCTGCTCGAACTGTGGATTACGGAATAGGGTATAGGGTTCTTCTACTTCTAGAGTCCCCAACATATGAACTCCAGTTCCATTACCATCAGTAAAGGTTGAACTACTAGCAAGGTACTCTAAGAATCCCAAACGCTTACCCCAACTGGGTAGTAATTCACTAGTAGCAGTAGAGATCATGGTATCATAGGTAACACCAATACGATCTACCATTCCACTTTCATCCCAGAAAGCATAACTAGCTAGACCCTTCTCCAAGGTCTTGGCCTGAATAACACTCATAAACTTACCCTGGTAACCAGAATCCTTCATCTGGTTATAGAAATCTACTCCACGCTTACGAGTCTTCTTGTCCTTATGAAGAACATCTGGAAGAATAATCCAATTGGGATTAAGAACTCCAGCAAGGTAGGCCAAACGAGCACCACCTTGACCCTCTCCTAGTTCATCTGCTCCATTATCGAGAATTAGTTTATTAAGACTCCTATAGATCTCGAGAGTAGTTTTACTCTGCATCTCATGAGAGAGTGCATATCCTAGACCTACACGCTTAATATAACGATGAGGACTACCTAGATATAAATCCATTTTCTTTCCTTACTAGTATTAATTATATGTTAGTTGTTCTCAGACTCTTGTTCAAGTCTTTTCTTTTCAGCTGCTTCAGCTTTCTTACGCTTGGCTGCTGCATTAGGGTCTGGATAGTCCATATACTTGATCTTAGTGGCCTTAAATCCTCTTTCAAGTTCACAACTAAATGGGCTCCACTCTGGGAAGTTCCATTCACCACTAGAAAGAATATCCTTGACTGTAATCGAGTGATCATTTAGAGCGGCATAGGTATATATATGAGCGAACTCAAACATATCTCTAAACTGTTCGGGGTCTGTAGTACCGGGGAAGATTCTAAACTCTACGGTTCCATACTTGAAAAGTGCTCGAACATTAATACCAGCTCTAACAATTCCAATGTGGTAAAGTCTACGGTTGAGCTTTTCATTCCACATAAAGTGGCAATCATAAAAGTTCTTGGGGTCTGTAGAATTAAGAATATCAATTACACGATTTGGTGGAACTTTGGCCTTGCTCCAATAGGTTCTTTGATTCTTATACCACTTGGCCAGTTTAAAATCTTCTTTGACTGGATACTCTTCTGCTGTAGGTTCGTGTAGTGGAATCATAGCGTAAACGTCATCTTGATTGGCCTGGGTATAGATAAAGAGTTGCTTTAAGGCATCCAGGTCATCTTTAAGACCCTCTACTCCAATATGAATGTGAATACTACAACGGTGGTTAATAGTAGGGTTATAAAGTTCTTTTAGTTCCTTAAAGATCTCTACTTGACGATCAATGGAGTCACTAGGAGCAGTATTGATCTCTCCACCAAAACTCCAAGTCTTACCACTGGGATCATTGGCATGACCATCTGAGTTAACTAGAGTAGCGTCCTTACCATCAAACTTACCCAACTCCACTGGAACTTTATTTCTGATATCAATATCAGCCCATTCAAGTTCTGCACCGTAGGTAAAGTGGTTATAGGACATAATTCTCCTTAGTTGGATAGCTCTAAATTATAGTTGTTTTGCATCTGTTCTACAAGCTTTTGCTGAGAAAGATTCTTGGCCTTACTCTCACACATAATATCAAAGTCATCATGGAAACTCCAGGCCCAACGATTGCTAGCATTATTCCAGTAGAAGTCACTATGTCCTCTAAGCTTGGGCTTATGCAGACCACGAGCTATACTCTCAATAAAGTCAGGTTGCACTTCGGGATCATGATTAACGAAATGCTCTTCACGAGGACTAGAGTAATGGATAACCGGACGAACACCTCGCCAACTATCAATTGCCCTAAGCATACGAGGGTCATCAGGTTGAATATACTCACCGGTCTTGACCCAATGGTGATGAATATCAATTACTAGAGCAAGATCACGTTCTAGTTTAAGACTCTCATCAATACCCCAAGACATCTCATCATTCTCAATAGTCAAGCAATTCTTGGCTGTAGAACTAAGATAAGGAAGTGCTTGCTGAATACCATAGGAACCCAACTGCCCGGCAATATGAACATTAATCTTGAGATCTTGGAACTCTTGACCGTAACCCATCCAGTAGGCCATATCGGCATGGTACTCAATCTCTTGGAGGCTACGCTCTCGAACATCAGCCCTATGGGAAGCTAATACAGTAAACTCACCAGGGTGGAAACTAAGTCTAATATCATGCTTTCTAGCATAATCGCCAATCTCACCAAAGCCTTCTTCAATCTTCTGTAGAATGCCCCAACGGTGATAGATTTCTTTCCAGTAAGGAATACTATACAGAGGAAGTAGATCACTGCCCAATCTAACCATATGATAGATCTCATCACGAGCAGCAGTACGCTCTAGTAATAGTTTAACACTATTAATATTATGCTCCATAACCTCAATGAGTTTCATATCGGCTTTATGGCCTAAATTTTTCTGCATCCAGGTTAGAGTTAGGCTACGGGTATTAAGAGACTTGGCCTCATCCTTACTACCAATACCATCAATCTGGCCTTCGTGGTCAATCCACTTACAGGCAAATCCTACTCGCTTCTTAGTCATGTCTAATACCATGCTCATCATCAATTTTCTTGTGCTCTTGCTTGATACGAATCTTAGCCCAGTTATAACTTACCATAAGAATAATAATATTCTCAATAGAAGAGTAAAACAACTCGGAACTAGCATGAGGGGCATCGGTAATCAGTCCTATTGCTTTCTGGAAATAACCAGAGTTACTAGACTGCTCTCCTACCCAACTGGGATGTACTAAATGCATTAGTCCGATAACGGCTAATACCACTACTATTACTATTCCTGGAACTGCTAGGAATATCTTACTATTTTTATTCACTTACTTATCCTTTTTAGCGGACTCTCGCTCTGCTAGTCCATCTCGGATACCGTAGTAACCTCTACGAACCTTAACAAAGTAATCAGGATTCTCTTTAATTGATTTTATAGCCGTATCGTAGCTACAATCAAGACTTTTAGCAATTTCTGTTGTTCCAAATTCTTTGCCTAGGTTCTTAAGTGCCCATTCACGAAGTTGGGTACTCTTATCTACTCGAACTCTCTTTTCAAGTTCTGGAGTTTCTCCAGTTAGTTCCTCGATTAGAGTTTTAGCAACCATATGAGTAACTAGAGCACTAACTACATTCTCTCCAGCTCTCTTGGCCTTATCGATAATCCATTCAGCTCTTAAACGCTCACTACGATCAAAGTTGGCATTGTAGTCTACTTTTTCTTGGCTTTCCAACTCTGGACTTCCTTCCTAAAGTAAGGTTCCCATAATTCTAGATCAGTAGGCATAGTTTTAATCTTGTGACTTCTCTTATAGGTCTTTAGAGTTTCCTTAACGGTATTATCAATCTCTAGTTGATAATCCTTACTACCCGGACGAGTTCCATCATCCTCCACCGGACGATCATCAGCAGGGATAAAGTAGATAAGGTCCCAGTAGTTATTAAACTCCCAGTTCATTTCCATCTGACATACTCTTAGGGTATGAGTAGCATCTCCACCTAGAGTATTCTTTCGGGCCTTGTAGAGTTGATAAGCGGTCTCATCTAGAGCCCATCGTTCACTGATAACATAATCAGCACTCATGGCTCCTTTGGCCAGCATCATCTTTCTACGTTCGTAGATACAGGCTAGTTGGAAGGAGTTTTCTTCTGGGGAAAGTACCGGTCCAGAATCTCCTGAGCCACTACGCCCCCAAGTGAGAACGCTACGAGTAACACTTCCAAGAGGAGCAATAGAAGTTCCTTCCATCTCTTCATTAAGAACCCTCCTTAAGATTTTAGCAGCAGTGGTCTTTCCAGTTCCATGACTACCGGTAAATGCTATTCTCATCCCTTACGATACTTCTTTCTATGTCTCTTGACTGGTTCCTTGAAGGCATCCACTCTCAAAGTAATTAATCTCAACTGCCTATCGGTCATCTTGTTCTGCCTTCTAAGAGCATGAGCAATCTTTGCAATATCGTTTAAGCTGAACCTTCTGTCTCCACCAGGAGTCCTTATTATAGTAATAGGACTACCATCCTTTTCAACCCAATAACCCAATTCTTCTTTTTTACGAAAGGACTGTGGTGTTAGGTCAAAGAAGGCTGCTGCCATACCCATAGTAAATACTGGGTCGTTATCTCTACGAACTACTCGTTCCCATTTCTGTCTCTCACTTGGCTGATCGGACATAGAATGCAGTTCGAGTCTTTCCTGGAGTTGTTGCTTTAATAATCTGTTCCATACCCAGGTTACCCAACTTGAGTTGCTTTTCTAAGGCATCCTCATTGAGTTCATAGAAGTCTTCCAATTCCTTGGAAATCTTACCATCAGGATATACAGTCATACGCTCTACAGTGATGTGGTTGGTAACACTAGAGAACTCTTCAAAGGATAGAATCTCCTTGAGTAATTCTACATCTACTGTAAGCTTACCACCGGTTACTTCCTTACTGAGTTTAACTCCATTTTCTGCACTAACTAGAAATCCACTAGCACCAGCGGGGTCTTCACCTTGCATGGAAATCTTAATGTCGATTGATTCCGTAGCATACTTCTTAAGTGCACTCTCACGGCCTTCAATAACATCCTTGGCATTACGTACGGCAATAAGCTCTGTAGCTAGAAAATCTACCTCGGTGGCTCCTAGTAGGTGAGGCTCACTAATATCTGTAGTACCCAGTACCTCTACTAGATCTAGAAAAACTCCAGCATCAGCATCAGTGGCACTTCGTTCACGAATTTCTGTTCGTGTGGGTGGTTTAATGCTTCGTTCAAAAGTGGGTTCAACTACTTCACGTAGTAAATGTGTATTGGATACTAACTTGTCCATAATCTTCCTTTAACTAAATCTACTAATAATTATGTTAATAACTCTAGAAGAGAAAATCAACTCTTTTTAATTTCTAAACTCTTACTGGTAACATAATAGATGTCTCCACCTACTCCCATTGCCGTCTTTGTAGCGTTCTTGGCAGCCTTGATAACATCATTCTTGGTCCAGGGACCTTCATCTCCTAGACTACCAAATGCCTCACTGCCACCGGAACCCATGGCCCATCTGTTGCTTATGGGAATAGTGATACTAAAGTCTTCATCAATGGCTATAAGGTGATTGTCCCAGGCCATAATGAGTCCGGCACCAAAGGTTTCAATCTTCTTAGAGCTCTCTAGTGCACCGTGGTCGCTTAGTGCATCACGAAGTGCAGGAACAATCTCTTTGATGACAAAACGTTCTACATCATCTCGGTGATAATCACGAAATTCGGGCCAATCGGTCCAATGTTGGATTACCTGCATCGCTCGTATGCTTCCACATCCGCCAAAGATGTATCTACGGTCCTTTTCAACCCATAGTTTGCCACTGCCTTCATCGCTCTTGCTGTAGTCCCAGGAGATCTGAGAGTCAGCAGCAATCACTACACCATCTAGTCTGGTTACAGCAGCAGCAAGTACAGTCATTAGTGGTTATCCTCATCGGCGGGTTCAGCTTCATGGGGACCATGTGGGTTCAAATGCATCCAGGGATCGTCATCCCCGATCATGTCCCAGTTGCCGTTTCTGGTATAACGTACGATGGGTTCACCACAGTGCTTACATTCTCTCACTTTGCCAACCTATAGTCGATGATGTCCAAATGCTCTTGGATGATTTCCCATAAACGTTCAACGGCACTGTCAAACCCTTCATTAAAGCCCCGTTCGAAATCATTCTCGGCACCTGCCTCTTTCATTGCTGAGTTAGCTCTACTCATTCGTTCATACACTGTATTGAGTACAAGTTCTTCAATGCGATTAAGCATCATTCTTGAGTTAATTTCTTCTTGACTTCTCACTTGTATACTCCACTCCTAAGTAGATAGTTTAGTGACTCCTGATAGTCTAGGAACTGAATTAAATCACAGGGCCATTTGATATTAAGGGAACCACCAGGGGCCGCACAACCTCGACAATAACGAACAGGCTCAGTCTGTCCCTGGCTCAGCTCAAGTGGTGAATGTTTTAGTCTTAGTTCTTCATCTATGGAATTACCTGCTGATTCCGGTGGGACATCAAGAGAATAGACAGATGGAAATACATTCATTTTTGTTTTTAAGGGTTCTTCGGGGGTCATAGTTCGCTCTCCGCACTTGGGGCAGTAGTCGTACTGCCATCCTGGATAATAATCCCTAATAACTTCTAAGTGTTTGCAGGGTTCTTCGGGGGTCATAGTTCGCTCTCCGCACTTGGGGCAGTAGTCGTACTGCCATCCTGGATAATAATCCCTAATAACTTCTAAGTGTTTGCAGGGTTCTTCGGGGGTCATAGTTCGCTCTCCGCACTTGGGGCAGTAGTCGTACTGCCATCCTGGATAATAATCCCTAATAACTTCTAAGTGTTTGCAGGGTTCTTCGGGGGTCATCAATACCAAATCCCCTCAAAATGGGCGGTTAGGCCCTTTAGTTCCTCAAGCACTTCATCGGCCCAGTCCAGTGCTTTTATTACGTCACAGGGGTAGGGGATGCGCATCTCTTTGTAGTGGCTTCGACAAACATTGCAGTAGCCATCTTCGTTGGAGTGCCTCTCTCGTAAGCCTTGGCGTTCTTCGGGAGTCATACTGGCTCTGCCTTGGTCGGGGCCTTGCAGAATATGGCCTTGCTTCGTTTGTGATACCAAATGCGCACTGAGCGCCCTGATGGTGTCAGTTTGATTTTCTTACCGCAGTTTCGGCAACGTGCTTTCATCGTTTCCTCATATTATTTAGGGCAGTTACTGCCACCAACGTCATTGTTACTGCAAAAAGTACGCTCATATGGCTAGCACTCTCTCTAGTTCGTCCAGTACCTTGATTACGTCACAGGGGGACCCAATACATCCGGCTTCACAGGTTTCAATTAGTGTGCCTTCACAGCAACTGCAACCGGGGTTATCCCACCAACTTGCATCAGCGTGGTTCTCTCGTAGTTCTTGGCGTTCTTCGGGGGTCATAACTTCTCTCCACACTTGGGGCAGTAAATATAGACTGGTTGTTTATGGTCACACCAGCAGGACTTAGCATAGGTATGGTCACAGTTGGAATCTAATTCGTCTAATCCACTTCTCATTAGTTCTTGGTTCAACTGAAAAATGATTTGGTATTGCTTTTCAAGCAGTTCGTAGTCTTCTAAAACCTTGATTACGTCGCAGGGGTATGGTTGTCTATCGTCCTCAATATAGTCGCCACATCCGAGACAGTAAGGGGAAATTTCTTTACCACTACTTGTTCCAGTAACCTTTACATGGATATCTCGTAAGGCTTGGCGTTCTTCGGGGGTCATAGTTTCTCTCCACAAATCGGGCAGTAGTTGAAGGTAATATAGTCCCAGTCTTTAGCAATTTCGGTTAGGTGTTCGCAAACTGGGACCAACTCATAAAGATATTCTTCATCTCGGAGAAAGGTATCTTCATCATCTTCCCCACTGTTTACCGTATATACCACATCAATCCCTGTAATGGTACACTCACCCCAAGTTGGGTGCCTCACCCTATCACCAACGTCAAACTTTGTGTCTTCTATTTTCATAGTTTCTCTCCGCACTTGGGGCAGTAGTTGAAGTTGATACCAACTGGGTCGGTTCCGCGAAGAACGAGGGCGATGGCGTGGTCGCAGTCAACTGATAATAAGTTGTCGTTTAGACCGCTAACCGATACTTTATTGTCGATAACGGGTTCGGTTGCGTCCAGTGCTTTTATTACGTCACAGGGGTAGTTTGACAAACAATCATCTGCCATACATTCAGGGGTGCAACACTCAAAAGATTCTGATGAATAGTGCTTTTCTCGTAAGGCTTTACGTTCTTCGGGGGTCATAATTTTTATCCTCCTGTCTTTGTACAAATCTCTGAGTATTTACCTTGCCAAATCATTCCGTCTTTGCAAGTAATGTACGACGCATAAGAAACTTCGGCTATCCAAAATTGCCCCTCGTCGGAATAACGCAAGTAATAGTTCGATTTATTGTGCCATGTATTAATCACTGTACCATAGTTTGGAGTGGCGCCTTTAACAAAAACCATTAGATGGACCAAAGATACAAACCCACAGATAACTAAGAGGCATAAAAGAAACTTCAAAACCCTTCTCATAGCTCCATCCTGTGTTGTACTGGCCACTCTACCAGAGAGTAGCGAAATATTTCATCTTCCTTAAAGTAACCCATACCGCTTGATGTTACTTTGCGCTCTTTCCATGTATTATCAAGTTCCGGGAGTGTATCAAAGATCTTGTACGGCAGCATAGGGGTTGCATGACCTGGGATAGGGCCCTTACACATCAACCATACTTTGGTCATAGTTTCTCTCTGTCTTGTACGAATGCATTTACAAATTCATCAAACATCTCGGGTGATTGCGCTAGAACCCATACTACTTCTTCTGCAGGTAGCTCCCAAGCCAACTTCTTCAAGTGCTTCTTGGTCTTTCTCGGAACTCGTCCTTCACGAACTCTATCAAAACACAGTTGAAAACCCAATGCATCATAGAACGGATTGGGTAGTCGGATAACACTTCCTGTCTTGCTCACATCATCTCTCTTTCTTGAAGAATGGTAAAGTGGAGTTTTATAAACTTGGCTTTACCATTCCGTTACGGCTCGTCCGTTAACAACTGTTCCCATAGATCACAGATTCTGCGAAATACACTGTCGCTATGTTCGTCTAGTAAAGTGTCATCGGGTACAAACTCGTGAACGAAGTTGTCTAGGACATCTAGATCATGTTCACTCAACCGCAGTGTGTAGCGTCTATCATACGAGTTCAAGGCGGGTATGTCAACAAAGTCTCCCACAACAACAATTTTTGGTTGTTTATTGCCGAACCTGATTTTCTGACACCACATTCGCTTCATGATGTTCTCCGTTCACGGCATTGAGACTCGTGACGTTCTTGGGCTCGGCGCATTGATCTAGCATCCCCGAGCGGGAAGGTTCGATTGCATCGCGCACACACGGGCCTGTATGTTGGTGGTCAGCGTATCGACATAGTTGCGCTTCATTAGTAGTAGTCCTCGTCGGCCACATTGTCGGGTGTCTCATCGGCGTCACTTATAGTGTTCTTGTTGATCATCTCGTCAGAGATCTCGTCGGGTGGTGTGCCTTCGGCACTAATGGATTCGCTCTCTGCGGCCCCTTCTGGTAGCGGCTCTGCTAGTAGATCGTTAACTACATTCTTGAATTGAGGGCCTACTACAGAATCCCACATCTCGCTAAAAATGGCCTGGTGATTGGCACTGGCCACTTCGTTCTCCCAGAGACTTACTTCTGCTCCCACTTCGGGCTTAATCCAGTCCCATTCTCCCTTGGCATTTCGTACCTGAAGGGTGGCTCCAATACTTACTGTTAGTTTTAACTCCATTATATCCTCACTATCCAAGACCTACGTTCAATAGTATAACGGTCCTTGAGAGTTTCTTCAACTGCTTTTACTACCCCTTCAAATCCCCAGTCATCACCGGCTAGAATTCCACCGTCTTTAACTTTAGGCATCCAGGCCAGGATATCTGCTTTCACATTATCGTAGTCATGTGCAGCATCAATAAGAACAAAATCCAGACTCTTGTCCTTATAGAGTTTGGCTCCCTCTACACTTGTAGTTCTAATAGGGTTGCAGTAGTCCAAGAGATCTTTCATGTTGTCCATGAAGGTTTCGTATAATCTCTTTTCCTGGATTACTTCCATAGAGTGATGTGCTTCTTCATCACTACCTTCCCAGGTATCAATGGCATCAAACTTGATGCTCTTACCCGAGTTGGCAATCTCTACGGCCATGAAGCTTGTACTCTTGCCCATAAAGGACCCTACTTCTACAAAGTGTGCTCCATCTTGAGCTTCTGCCACTCTATCACGATAAAGGCCTTGAAAGTCGAACCAATTGGGTCCAAATTGAGGACCTTCGTAGATGTGTTCCATATCTTACTCTCTTTCTAACAGTGCCTCCAGTAGGAATCGAACCTACATCCCAGGGTTAGAACTCCTTTGCACTATCCGTTGTGCTATAGAGGCTTATATATTTATATATATTAAAGGCCTCTGGAGAGTAAATCAACCCGAACCTGAGGCATAAGGATTAACTTTAATGCCATTGGCTGTTAGGATATCGATTGCATCCAGGTAGAAGGTACTGGTCATACCACCAATTTGTGGTTGAGCTTTTCTCACTACAGCATAAATCCATTGCTGGTTCTGGGCAGAGTTAAGAAAGGCCGCTACATACTTGGGACTAACTGGAAGTTGTGCTGCCTCTAGAATGGTACTAATGGCCCAGTGAAGGTCCTTGGGGGTATTACTCATACCTTTCTTAGTTCCCATACTAGGTGGTATGGAACCTGTGGATCCCAATGCTGAGTTACTAGTTCAAACTGGCCCTTAAATCCATAGGCATTGCCTAGTTCAATCATTCCGTTAATTAGAAAGTAACTAACTGTAGCTTCTGTAATAAAGTTAACATGGGTAGGGTCTTGGAAGGTTTGGCTATAGGGAACAGCTGGGGTGTGAGTCTTGAGAATTCCACCCGGCTTAAGAACTCTCCAGGCTTCACTCATGAGTTCCATAAATGGTGCTCTACGTTGACCATCGATGTAGAGTAGGCGAGGAATGTGCTCAATGAAGTCATATCCAGTTACATAATCAAAGAAGTCATCATCAAATGGAATACCATCTAGAATAACATCTGAGATTCTAATATTGGGGTTACCCCAGTCAAAGATGTCTACACCGTATACTTCATCGGCATTAAAAGGATTCTTTGGAGTACTACCACATCCGAGGTCTAGTGTACGAGTCATTTGATTAGGTGCCTTAATTTCTCTTGGTTGTTTCTAACATATTCTGGAAAGGTTTCATCGATGGGAATAGTTTCTAGTCTAAACCCTCTACCGAATACATCTTCATTATTGGCCATACGCTCTTCTAATACTTCCAATGCTTCTGGGATACTATAAGTGTGACGAGCATTTTCCGTCATTTTTTTAACAATAGCATCCTTACCACCAATATAGGTAAAGTGCCAACCGGCATTGGGAAGTCTAAGTCCATCTGTGAATCTCAACTTTTGGGCATTGAGTTCATAGTACATCTTGCCACTACAACCTCTAGTGCCATACCATTCTTCATCTACATTGCGATTATTAATGTAGTATTGACTTAGAGGTTGATTAAAGCAGTAGACCTGGTCTTGCTCCATATTCTCTTTAAGCCACTTTACGGCCTCAGGGTCAGGAATCTCATCTAGATCACCGGTTAATACTAGGTCATCCGGCTTAATTCCAATAACCGGATAGGCTCTCTGATACATCTCGAAGTCCCAATCACCAGTCATTGCCTCTGGAAAGCTAATAGTAATAACTGATACCTTGGGGTGATCATGACTAATAAGGCATTCTTTGTACTTGCCTTGGTGGGTCTTAGAGGCCTCAATTAAGTAGAAGTGATCTACTACATCTTCGAGGATATTGATACGTAGATCCAATAACTCTGTCTGGTTATTGAAGGTTACAATATCTATGACTTCCACTGGATTGTATCCTTCTTAAGAAGTTGAGCACTCTTGCTCTTGTTAACTGCCTTAGTGAAGATATTCATCCAGTCCTTGCCTACTTTTTCCCAGGTAAGTTCCTTGGCCCATTCATAGGCTGCTTCTACTCTTTCAGGATACTTGCCGGCCTTGATCTCTAGTAGAGCATCTGCTGCCTTTTCTACATCCATAAGTGGTCTCATACGCTCATTGTCGTTTTCCTTGATAATCCACATACTGGGGTTATCTCCACTAGGAATCTTCCAACCTCTTTCGTTGTCTCCAAGAATTTCACCGAGTGAGGTGTTGTCTGGAGCAACTACTGGAGTCTTGGTGGCCATTGCCTCTGTAATACTCAATCCCCAACCTTCACCAAAAGTGGTAGTAAGATAGGCATCACTAGCATTGTAGATGTGGTTTACGGCTTCAATGGGGAATCCACTGTGAGCTGAGAACTGCTGAGGATTAGGTAGAGTCCAGTGCTTACCAGGTTCTAGATCAAAGTTTCTGGCCATCTGGATAATACTACCACCAAAGTCTGTTTCCTGCATATGCATGTAGAGGAATACATCATCATGGCCTCGGTCTAGAAGTTCACGAAGAATCATAAAGCTTCTACTAACATCCTTACGGCCTTGGTTACGGTTGAGGTTAGTGAAGATAAACTTATTGGCATTAGCTCCGAATAGAGTCTTGCGAATGTTTTCTACTTGAGCCTTATCTTCAAGTGGGTAGAAGTCCTTGGTGTTGGTTCCATGGTAGATTACTTCATGACGATCAGCAAGAGGTCCAATGTAGTTTCTACTCTCATTCTTGGCATACTCGGTGTAGGCCACTGGAAAGTCGAAACTTGCTGCTACCTGCTTGACCCACTCTTCTTTTGGAGCACAGTCAAATGGGTAGTAGTAAATGGTTGAGAATGGAACTGGCTTATTTCTCTGAATCTCTAGAATCTGTGGAACAATACTCTGAACAATAAATGAATCCTGAACAATAAATACTACATCGTATTCACGTCCACCTAAAGCATCTAGAAATACCTGACGACCATGGTAGTCCTGGTAACTACCCTGCATTCTCAATGCACTAATAGCAGGCCATACACGTCCGGGGAATCTCTCAGTATCATAAGGACCACCGTCATAGTTAATGCCGATAACATCAATCTCGAACTTACCGGTCTTATCAAGCTCTCTCATGATGTTACTCATAACAGTAGCAAAACCGGTGGAGCAACAGTAGTCACCCCATGCTAGTACACGGACTTTGGCCATTAGAACTTCTTCCAATCTTTAGGAGTTAGGGTATTATCATTATAAGGTATTTTATACTGTTCTATCAAATTACGATTTTGACTTCCCCACTTTTTAAGATAGTAGTCACCACTCTTGATAGAATTAATGGGAAGATTCATCTTTTTAGTAGTTTGACTTCCAATGTGAACAAATGGAGTATGGCTTCGATACTCTTTATAACCCAGTAGAATAATACGATAGTGCATATCATTATCTTCCCACCAACATGGGTCAAAGTTTTCATCAAAGGTACCTACACGATCAAAGAAATCACTCTTGACCATAAAGCTAGAAAATAGTTCTGCTTCAGTAAAGTTATACTCTGTATCAGGGCCTGAGAAGCAGATCTCAAAGGGGTCAAAGAAAGTTTCTTTTACCTCTCTAAATCCATAGAGGACATACTTGTCATCTAGTGTTGAGAATTCTTCTACTGCCTGATCAATACTCTGGGGAGCAAATAGAGTATCATCATTAGCGATAATGACGTAGTCACAACCATCACTAGTGGCCTGCTTAAAACCTGTATTCCAGGCAGCTGCTAGAGGTACTTGGTATCTCCACTGAGGTTGGATGTAGATCTTAATTTCATGCTTGCTCTTGGCACTATAGATTAGGTCCAATGCCTGATCAAAGTTATTGAGAACTGGAATTACTATTCCAACTTTACTCATAATCCAATCCCTGCTCTTTCATCTTTTTCTTTAGATTAAATTCGGTAACACCTTTTCTCTGAGCCTCTCTACAGGCATCACAAGGAGATTCTTTCTTGGCAAGATGGGCTCCATAACCACTTCGAGTTCCACAAGAGGCGGGTTTACGCCCACGGCCTTTGATTTTGTCCATACGTTTGGCTTCTGAACGAGCCTTTTCTTCACGAGTGCCCATCCAGTACATAGCCTCTGGCTTATTACAGACTATATTGAGCTTTCTACGGATACTAATTCTCTGCTCTTCACTAGTACCGGCCCAGAATCCATAGTGTTCATGTCTAAGTGCATGATCTAAGCATTCAGCATTTACAGGGCAATCAAGACACATTTGCTTGAGCTCTTTAGAAACTACTTCTCCTCTAGTGGGAAAGAATAGTTGGGTGCTTACTCCCTTACAGGCAGCTTGGTCTCGCCATGTAAAGTCAATTATGGTTTTATCTACACTTGGCATACTATTTATTATAGTACCAGAAGTCAAGATAAACAAGAGATTTCAGAAGGGCCCCCGGGAGGAGTCAAGGTTATAGAGAACCGACTGCAACTCCCAGGGAGATAGAGACCCCTTCGAGAAAGAGAGCGAATCATCCTTCACTTCTATTATTTAACTCTACTTGGACTTTACATTGTCCCTTCCGTACTTTTCAGCTTTCTGAAGAAGTGTAATTACATATTCTACAAACTCTTCAGCTGACCGAATACTACTCGGGTCACTACTAGAGTCCATTGAAACTAGTTTACCGATAAGTGTAGAGTGCATCTGGCCTGATAGAATATAGTCCATCAGTTCTTGCTGCATCTTGTCATACTTCTTATCTACTACGGACATCTTACTTTCTCCTTGTGTTAAACATAGAAATTAATCCTGATACTGGTAGGCCTAGACTACATACTAGAGCCCATCCAATACAGGTACTATTGTGATAATAGAAGCCCTCAATTAGTAGAGGGACAAAAGCAATTACTCCGACTGCTGCAACCACTAATAGGGTTACCAGAAAGCCTAGAGAAATTCTTTCTAATAGTTTCTTCATACTTATCTTACCATCCTCGTCCGCAACCATATTGATCGGGGACATAGTTACTGCCTTCGATCTTTTGAGCTACATATACCTGTTGCATAGGTGTAGCCTCTCCTGCATTGGGTGCAAATTTAAGTCCTCCAAACTTGACCCAATTTATATTTCTAATACCTAGGCCACCACTATACACGGGACCCTGTGCCGTCCAATCTCCACCCATCTCACATATGTTGACTTTGGCCCACATATTCATAACGCTTAATGGAATAAACCAGAACGGTTTTACTGCTACTTTCTTTACTACTTTAAGAACTACTTTTGGTAACTCTTTGCTCGTTGTTACTACTTTTGGGGTATTAGCTCCTGCATGACTTGCAATCATACTAATTGCCAATACTAGAATCGTAATTAAACGTCTCAAGATTTTCCTATCTCTCTAACAATATTATCAGTTAGTGTTCATAGGTCTCCTCTCTGTTTTTCTATATCGATTATTTTATAGACACAAACTCTCTAAATCAAGACCCAAACAGCAAACTTCTTGGGCTTAGATCAATAGTGTCTTCCATGTCTACATTCTCGTCTACTTGACCACGAATTGCTTCTGCTTCTGCTCTTCTTCTAAGGATTTTAGCATCAATTCTTTCTTCGATGGTATCCACAGCCACTGGACGATAGATCCATGTCTTTTCAACTCCCTTGCTCTTGGAGTCTGCACGGTTGATTCGATCTTTACGTTGCTTGTACTCAGCATACGTTCTCGGAATTTCGATATTCCATAGGTAGGGAGCATATAGGTTAAGTCCTTCCTGTCCAACATCACTGGTTAGTAATACTGCTGGTCCTTTGGTTCCATTAAAGGTTTTAATATTATGAGTAGTTTCTTCGGCCTTCATACCCACTCCCCAAATTGGTAGAATAGGTACACCCTTGAACTTGGCCTTTAATGCTTCAAGGTAGGGGAATAGAGTTCCATGAGTCCAGAAGGTAAATAGTACCACTTTATCATTACTCTCAAAGGCAGTTTCCAAACTACTCTCAATTAGTTGATACTTATTACTATTAGCAATATCAATTAAATCTCTACACTCTTCTACAATTTCTTGAGCAAACTTACTACCACTACTTAGTAGACCTGTAGAGGTATTACAGATCATTCTAAGAGTATCAATATAGGCCCAACTACTAACAGGATTATCAGGGTTGAACTTTTCCTTTGCTAATTGCTCGGCAAAGTTATAGATCTCTCTATCTTGTTCTGAGAGTTCATAGACAATTCTCTTGGGCATACTCTCTGGAAACTGAGCAGCAATAGTGGGGTCACTCTTCATTGCAATATGAGTCCAGTTTTCATGCTTCTTGCCCAGGAGTGGAAGTTTGGCTCGGTCCCATTCCTTTACATAGATCTCTTTAACATAACCCTTTTCGAAAGTATCAAATTCTTTGCCATAAAGCATCTTGAACTGGTCTCGGGTCATATCACTTACACCGGGTATACCAGGACGAATAGTAGCAAAGATGTTTCTAATATTAAGTGGGCTAGTGGTATAAGGAGTTGCTGTAAGAGCAAGACACTTGACATTCTCTTTGGGATCATTGAGAAGTATGTTAAAACCCTCACTTAATAGACTAGTACCAGTATTGATTTTCTGAGCCTCATCAATAATAACCAGTAGTCTTTTTCCCTTAACCAAACTCAATACTTGCTCTAAGTCAGTTCTAGAATAGTCATGGGTCTTTCTCTTCTCACCTTTTTTCTTGGTAAAGCTAGGACCACGAACTTTCTCATAGTTAAGTACCAAGACCTGTGAGTCATCTTCCTCATAGAACTTATGACGCTTGGCTCTACTATCAATATCCACTCGAGCAATATCCAAGGTAGTCATTCTTTTGAATTCCTGTTCCCAGTCATACTGCTTAATCTTCTTACTGAAAACTAGAACCTTATCAATCTCACCAGCATCAAATAGTTTTTGAGCTGTTAAGCAACTTAGTAGTGTTTTACCGGCTCCAGTATCCCACTGAACAAGAATTCTAGAAAAGTTTGGTTTTTTCAGTTGATTCCATACCAAATTCAAACCTATATTTTGAAATGGAAATAATTTGTTATTTAATAAGAACGGTGAATTAACCTCATAAGGTTCCTTTACTACATCACTTAATTCATTATATAACAGCTTAGATTGCTCATCTTGAAAACTTAATTCCAATCCATTGGATTCTAGAAAGTTCTCGAAATCAACTAGTTTGTCTCTATTACGTAAGGTATCATATGGATCTAAGAGTCTAGGGTCTCTGGTTCCACTAGCAACAGTTGAAAATCTAAGAACTCCATTGAGAGCTTCACTGCTCTGAACAAATACTTTATTATCTAACTCCATAGTTACTAATTTAGTAGACTTTGACTAGAAAATCAAGTGATTTAGTCTAGGGAGTAGGGGTTACTGATATTCATTAGAGTATTGATATCGTAACGAGCTGGGTGTAGTTCACTTCTTAGTTGGAATAGTGGTCTTTGGTCTGGAGTTCTTCTCCAACTCAACTCATTGGTCTTGGGGTCTCCAAGATAGTTAATGGGAGTAGTGGAGTAATATGGGCTCTGAGTATAGTTGGGTACTATTTGTAGAGCACTAACCTCACTACTGTCTTGTAGCATTGTAGCTCTTACTTGAATTTGGTTAGTTAGTGTTCTAGTGTTAATAAGTGCAAATGGGTCATTAATACCGGTAGTGATATAGTTCCAGTTGGTTCCAGAACCATCAGTGCAGTATTCCCAAGTTACTGGGTTGTAGAAAGTGCCTAGAAGAGCAATCTCATAATTCTCACCCTGCCCATTAATCTGGGTTAGTCGAGCAGTAAAGTTATTGTATCCTGCATATCCACTGGTTAGAGTAAAAGGAACTTCAATATCTACCCAGGTTCTAACAGGAATATTAGAGAACTGCTTGTGTGCTAGTTCAGTGCTATTAGAGTAGAGTCCACATCTATAGGTTCCGTTATTGGTATTGGGTAGGAATACTCGAGCAACAGCTGAGATTCTTAGACCACTGGTTACTAGTGGGGCAACCCATGCACCCTGCTGACTACCCAAGAAGAATCCTGCATCGGAGAGAGTGGCAGTACCACTAACTGCTATAGAGAAGTTAACAGTAGTGGTATTAAGAGGCTGCACTGTAACAAATGAAAGGTTATTATTACCACTAGTAAGAACACTAGTCTGACTAAGAGTTGTTGTTCCACTAACTCCCGTGTAAGAGTTGTAGATAGTAACTGAACCTGTACCACTGGCTGCAATCAAGAAAGTATAGCTATTGGCCTGAACTCGTCCTAGTTGGTCAGTAGTACCATAACTACTTAGACCATATGAAGTATCACCGTAGTCATAAGTCCAAGGGGTGTTGGTAACTGTTGGAATACTTACTGAAGTAACTCCACTAATACTTGCATTGGTAACTTTGGTACCCACTAATGGTCCAGTCCAACCAGTCCCACTGACTACAAATGCTTCTGCTGTAGTGAGTAGGTTAGCTCCACCACCTGCTGCTGACTGTACCCAGTCTTGAATAATTGGAGTACTAGTTCCGGCTCCACTTGGAGTTAGTTGCCAGATACCATAGCCAGAACCATAGGTAGGTAATCCACTGATAGTAACAATACCACTAGTAGTAACTCCTAAAGCAGCAAGACTGGAACCTTGTAGAGTGGTCTGCTCATTGGTCAGGAAGGGTTGCCAGTCAGAACTTAATGCTGCAAACTTAAAACTATTAAATTGAGTATAGGTTTGTAGGTTCTTGGTGTAGATGGTATTTCCTGCATTACCATAGTAACCACTACCACTTACCGTAGAGTAGTTATTGCCACTAACATTTACTGTTACAATTGATGGAGTTCTAAAGTTGGCAGTTGTACCACTAGCACTAATAATTGTAGTACCACTACTAGGGTTAGTAATGCAATAGGCAGTAAAGTCAGCATAGTCCATCTGGACTGACTGGTTTAACTTAAATAGTTGAAGATTCTTAATACCCGTAAAGTAGGCTTGGTGCCAGGTTTGATTAATAGTAAGTTGCTTGTAAGTGTGGGTAGAGGAGTAAGGAAATCTACGAGTGATAAAAGCAACATCACTAACAGGATTATAAGTACTTCCAACTCCACCATTGTCCTGCAAAGTCTTGTAACTAACTGTAGGGTCAGTGATAGTTGCTGCATTGGTTGTATTAGTAGCTCCTAGTGAGTTACCATAGGCACCACCATTGAGACTATTAGTTGCTGCACCCAAAAGATTGTTAGAAGCAATTTGATTATTATAGGGCACATTAGGAGCATTATAAGCAGTAATGGCATAGGCCTGTGAAGCAATATCGGGGATTGCTTGTTCAATATTGGTATAGAAGTTGTCTACCCAGTCGGGGAACACATTGATAGTTCTAGGGATAGAATCGAACTGAAGATTGTAAGGTTCCGGGACCAATTGGGTAAATTCAAACTTTAGATAACGAGCTTGAGTGGTGGGTAGTTCATACATACCCTTTTTGAGTCTAAAGTCTCGATCTACTGGGGTCCATACTTGTGCATCATAAGAGAAGTAGAGATTGAAAACAGTTCCAGTGTAGAGTGGGTCAATGTAGAGTCTATTAAATACCTGTAGTGAGCCCAAGTCAATTACAAAATAGACAATAGAGTCACCAGTGGGTTGAGGGGTACACTTCCAGAAAGTAGCACTACTATTATCATTAATATTAGTAAGTGGATATTTGGCAGGGTTAAAGTTCTCTACAAAACCCAGATTGTTCTGAGTGGTAATTCCTGATACTAGAGTATTATTAACAGTTAGATCATTGAGACCCAATACTGATAGACTTACTAGGAAGTCTTTGACAGAAAAGTTATACTGCGTATTGGTAATAGTCTTGTTAATTACTAGAGTTAGACTGGTATTGACATCAAACTGATAGGTTTGATTTAGTTGCATGTTTATGTGCTGATAATTGGTGGTATCGTAGCTATTGATGATTCCACCAGTCAATTGGTTTACTCCACTAACTGTAGTCTGGTAAAGCACCCAAGAACAAGGTACTGATAGCATACTAAAAGAGACTTGATTAATGTAAGTGGTTCTATTAAACTTAAAGTCCAATTGATAGGAGGTATTAACTATATCATCAACAATACCTGAAGTCCATACAGTGCCTTCATTTACAAAAGGTACACTAAGAGAGCTAATATCACTAATCTGTCCAGTAACTGGGTCCTGGTAGCTATTGGTATTTGCTCCTACAGTGTTGACTACACCTGTTACTGCATAAACTCCATTTACTACAAGTCCATCTGTAGTCATAGGAGCAGCATAAGGTCCTACATAGTCTTGTAAGGGATTGGGATTAGTAGGAATAAGTGGCATTACACTGCTCCAAAGAAAGTACTAGTAACACTGAGATTACGATTACCAAGAGGGGTTGTAGTTCCTGAGACCACTAAGGCTTGACCATTGGCATATGGAGTAACATTTACAATTGAAATATTATTAGTGAGATCAATTAAGGATTCTTGAGACTGCAAGTAGGCAAAATATGGAGCCTGTTGAGCTTGGTTATTAGTTAGCCAATAACGACTAGTAACTGTTGGGTCTGTACTACCCAATACATAACTAGGAATGTTGACATTATTTGCAGTAACTGTTTGAGTAAGATAAAAGAACTCTGAGTTACCTGAGATTGAAGTATAGGTTAGAGGAGTAAAATTATCTACAACTCCTGATATCTGAGTAATAATTGCACCTACAGGAGCAAGACTTTCTACTGCCTTAAGTGCTCCGTTACGGATACCACTAGCTACTGGAATAGAAACTGGACCTGTAGGGATAACTACAACTTCATTGGGTCCTAGGCCTCGAGACCAGTTATTAGTGGCCATAACTCCACTAGCACTAGTCCAATTTTCAACTACTTGTACAGGATTTTGGTAAACAGCTTCGGACATTGCTTGAATACCTAAAGGATTTCCACCTCTAAGTAGAGCGGCAATCATACCAATTAGTCGTTCACGGTAATTAGAGTCTTTAATGTAGACATCTTGCCACTGACTAATAGTTAACTGATCTGTAAAAGGATTGACATTAGAGTTGTAGATTTCATTAGGCAGTCTTGGAGCATTAAGAAGTTGACCAATAGTATTTTCTAAGTCAGAGTAAGTCAAGTATTGCTGAGTAATTTTTGCTGCAGACTGTACTGAAGATAACTGCCCTGTTCCACTATTACCCAATAGGATAGACATTAAAGTAGTAAGGTTGTCAAGTGGGTCAAAATTATAGACAGTGTCTGGAAAGTTTCTGGTCTTCCAGAGCAGTGTCTGATTTATATTTATTGGGTAAGAGTTACCGTTAGACATTAGAAGTTGTTAACACCGAATACAGTGTAGTTAATACTGTAGAGGTTAGGTAGTTGATTATTAGCTAATAGAATATCTTTTGTATAAGTCTTTCTAATAGAACCATTCAAGTTTACCAACTGAACTCCATAGTTGACTGGATTATCTGTAGCAGTAGAGATTCTAACAGATTGAACACCAGTTGCATTAAAGGCGTTATTAAGAATACTAGAAAGACTTACACTAGTATCGAATGGAATATTTTGAAAGTAGTTAGTAATTGCCGCTTGAATAGCAGAGTTGGTTGCTATAGCATTAGCAGTGTTAGTATAGACAATAGAGAGATTGACTACTAGGTTTAAGAACTGTGCTTGGTGAGCCAATACATTACTGCCTACAACTCTACTTTGCTGAGCCAGGTTATTGATATTTACTACGTCAGAGTAGTAATCATGTGTAAAGATTCCAACTTGGTTAGGAGTAGCACTAGGATAATTGGCTCCATAACTACCAGTTGGGTCGGTGGCTTCTAGTACTGGAGCTGATGCATCTAAGATACTTCCAGCAGTTGAGGTAACATCATAGGCAGGCCACATTACTGCTACCCAAGCGGTACTTGTACTTACATTTGAACTTAGGTTATTGGCTAGAGTAATAATATTAGGGTTACCTGGAGTAAGTGCTGTGATGTAGTTACCGGTCCCAATTCCACTTAGGCTTGTAGTAGCACCATTAGTTCCACTAATTACTAGTCCCACCTGGAGTCCACTAATACTAGTGGTGGTATAGAGTTGATTACTACCAGCTGTGCCTGTAACTGTAATTGCAGGACTAACTCTTTGAGGAAGTAGAGCAACTGGGAAGTTGTAGTTACCAAAAGAGATAAAGCTTGGAGCATTATTGTTAATAACTTGATATGGAAAGTTAGCTATAGGATTTTGGGTAAAGTTAATGTAGTAACCACCACTAGGTACGATAGTATTATTGGCTAGTACAAAGTTATTGGCCTGCAACCAACCACCGGTTCCACTTAGTGCAATAGTATTACCAGTAACCATAACCACTTGCTCGGTTATAGTTTGAGTGTTAGTACTATTGATAAAAATATCTACATAGTTGGGATTGAGAATAGTGGTTCCACTCGTAGTCACTCTACTACTTATTGGAATATAACTAGATTGAAGCTGAACATTAGCTCCAGTATAGGTATAAGGTGCATTACCGGCATTGGTATTAAAAGTAATCTGTAGAGCTAGTGGTGGAGTTCCAGAGGCCTGTAGGTAGTTATAGTCAACCCCTCGAGTGAATAGAGGAGCATTAAAGTTACTAGCAATACTAACGGGGTTATTAAAGTTTACTCCCACTAGTTCATTACCGGCTGGATAGCAATACTTAGAGTCTGGAATTTGACTAGTAATAGTATTAACTGCTGAAACACTAGTTCCACTAGTAACCACTATATTCCAAGGGATGTTTTGACTAAAGGTAATTTGTGCTACTCCACTAACCGTAGTATCAGCTCCAGTAACAGTAACAGTAACTGAGTTACCATAGTTAAGAGCTGCACTATTGAGAAGTCCACTAAGAGTTGTAGCTACAGCAGCATAGGTACTAGTACCTGTTAGAGTGGTTGGAGCAGAACCACTATAGGTATAGGCAATATTGAGATTACCATTTCCACTAACTGTAGAACTCAAGTTGTAGTTGGTACCATCAAAAGTAACTGTACTGCCGGGAGCAATAATATTTGGTGGAGTGGTGCTAGAGATTGGAATAGTAACATTAGGTTCTAGTAGGCCTACATAGCCACTGGCCACTGTACTACCACTAATTGCAATTAGTTGAGCTTGAGTTTGTAGTCCTAGGTTAAAACTACCGGTACCACTTAATACTGTAACCACTTGTAGAGTTTCTACGTAGTTTTGCTGAGCACCCACTACATTGCTTTGAGTAATAGCAGGGTTATTTTGAGCTAGACTAAGAAACTTATTTGCAGTTCCAGCAAAGTTGCTAAAAGCAGTATTAAGAAATCTCTGCTGTAGTTGAACATCTGTCTCGGTATCAGTACCATAAGACATTGCATTCTCGTTGGTAACTGAAGTGATGCCTACTAGAGGAGTGGTAATAGAATCAATACTACCGGTTTGTAGATTGTTAAAACTACCCGGTAGAGTGGACATTACGGGTACAATAATGGCGGTATTACCACTAGCTAGAGTTGCTGTTGAAGTTGTAGTAAAAGCAATATTGCTCTGGTACTGATTACTACTCGAGTAAACTTGAGTGCCTAGAGGAATATCATAATTTTGAGGTGCTGGTGAACTAGTACCGAACACTACAGTACCAATTGCTCGTGTACCCAATTGACGAGTGATACCGAATAGGTTTACAAAAGCGTCAAGTTCAGTTCCAAACTTACTGGTAACATCATAACCGTAAGTAAGTAGAGTAGAGTTATTACTGGCACTAGCAATTTCATTGGCCACTGATTCTAAAATCTTGTAGGTGGCACTACCCACTGTAGTATCCCAGGTTGGGTCAGATACTGATAGTGCAGTAAGAAGTCTATTGAGTACCGAGCTAGTATCAGCCATTATTAACCTGAATTCCGTTGGGAGTAATTAGTAGGTTTAGAGCAACTGTAGAGTTACTAAGTGTAGTAATAGAAACATTAACTCCAATAAATCCTGTACCTTGGTACACTGAAATATTGCCTACACTCTGAATAATTTCAGACTTATTATAGTATGAAAGATGTGATGCTTGTTGAAGACTTTGAAGTGTTTGAATTTGTTGTGCTCTGTAAAGACTAAGAACACGTTGAATTTCTACTTGGATCTGACTAGTTGTACCACTAGTAACTGGACCACCGATAAGACTTTCAAGAATACTACCAAAGTTAGGAGTAGTGTAACCGACTCCATACTCTTCTTGGAGCCAAAGTGCAATGTCTTGAGTTAGTTTATTACTACCTAGGACAAACTTGAGTCTCCCACCGGTATCCAACTGGATATCACCGTTAGAAACTTGTAGGGTTTTCATACTTCTCCGTTGAGTTTAAGGGTTTTGTACATTAGTCGATCTGGTTCACAGTGAGTGTTACTGATGGAATTGAGGGTCCAAGAGAGGGTGAAGACTGTGCATTAATCACTGTAGTAGAGTCTTGAGAAGCCCACATAAGTTGAATTGTACTTCCTACATCCATGTAGGCTACAAAGTTCCAGGAAGGAAGAATATAAGGGTTTTTAGCCCCCATTGATACAACACCACTACTCCAAGGGACGTCTGTTCCATCTTGTCTAAGCCAGATATAGACACTATTAGTGCCCTGGCCACTAAGACCGGGATCATAAAATTGTGCTGAATAAGTAAGATTATAGAGCCCTCTATAAGTATTGGTTAGATAACTTCCAGAAATTATTGTAAATCCATCACTCTGTACGTTAGTATTGAGTGTCATTGCATAAGGAGTATTAGCTACTCCAGACTGAGTAGTAGTATCATAGAAATTACCGTAACTATTAATACCGCTCTGATTACCACTAGCAATAGTAATAGGGTTATCCACTGTACCGGCCCATAGTTTGAGTCTCCAGGCACTAGTTTCATTATCAATAAACCATACTTGCCCCTGAGCAATACTATTAATAGTAGTTCCAGGTGGAAGTGCATCTAGAGTGATCTGATACTGAAATCCTCTATTATCTTGACCTTGAACCCAAGGCAGCCCAGTAAGTTCATTAGTATAGGGATCATTAAGTAGAGTGACTCTACGAAAAGTAACAGTATTAGCAGTGTTATATTGAAGTGCCATTAGATATTACCATTTCTAGGGTAACCGTAGTGCAAAAAAGTGGGGTTTGGATCACTAGCATGAGCTCTATATACCGGACAGGTTACTTGTGCAGTGGTGGTAAATCCTCCTGCACGGTCTCCTTGATGACTTACACTTTGAACATAGACTTCAATACCGTGATCTTGCAGTCGTACTCTCATACCCGGGTAGAGTTCTGGCATAAAAGTAAACTGTACTTGAACACTGTATTGATTTGCCCAACTTTGCATAAAAAGTTGCCAAGCATAGAAAAATTCAGTAACATGACTACGAATAATTGGTTGCTCTTGAGTAAGAGGTCTCATACCATATCTTAATAGGAATTGGTTACTAAAGTCTGGAAAGGCCTTGTTGAGAGCATCCACACTGGAGAAACCAAATAGTTGAGCCATTACCTGCTCTACTTGAACACTAATGATACCATTACTCTGTATCCAGTCAATTAGCCCAACACTGGTACCTAGATTAATCTGGTCTCCACTTACTCCAATGTGAGTTGCAAGTTGAGTGTCATCATGATAGAGTTGAAAGTCAATAATTTCAATATCTGCAATATTGAGAGTTGGAGCTTGTCCATAGAGTCCAAAGTAGTCGGGGAACCAGGCAACAAAGTCTCCATTAGGAGCACTCTGGAATTGTCTTAGTCCACCAGTGGCCATATTATTAACTGCATTCATAACCGGTTGGTCTGTAATAAATGCTCTTGGACTGCCTAGGAATAGTAGAGTTTCAGTGTCAATAGTTGGAGCAGTAAAGGTGGCATTAAAGCTTGGTCCATTATTGGTAATCTGACTAGTAATAGTTGTTGTTTTACTAGGAGGTGGAAGTGGAACTCTTGGAGTTTTGGGATTTTGTAATGCAGGACGAGTGGCATACTCATATTGAGCTGTAGGATAAGCAAACTGACCAATTCTAGTACCAGTTTCTAGAGCCTGAAATACCTGACCTGGGCTTACATACATCATTACGTGGCCTGGTTTATTGCCTTGAGGGTCACCACCAGCAATAAATAGAAGGTCACCAGGCTGTAAAGGTTCATTTCTAGGTAACTGATAATCTAGATACTGATCGTAGGTGCTACGAGGAAGACTAATCCCTACCTTACTATAGGCCCATTGCACTAGTCCTGAGCAGTCAGTACCTCCAGATTCTGGCCAAGTACCACCATACTTATATGGAACTCCAGTTAGTTGACGAGCCCAAGCTAATGCTGCTATACCAATACTATTACTAGTATTACCACTTGCAGTAGTAGTACCATATTTACCTGTAGAGACTGGGTTTATAGAGCCACTACTACCACTATTAGGGGTAAAAGTTGTATAAGTAGAGGCAGGAGTAGAACTCTTATTAGGGGTAAGAGTTGTATAAGTAGAGGCAGGAGTAGAACTCTTATTAGTAGTACTTGTAGCTCCTGTTGCCGACTTAGTGGTAGTTGTAGTGGTCAACTGTTGTTCAGCAAGTGTAGGTCCACTAGCAAATCCATAACTCTGCAACTGACCTTGAAGGTTAGTAGTATCCTGGATACCCTTAACTGTAGTTCCTGTACCGTTTGCATTGGTATTGGCCCAGGCAGCTGTAACTACAATTGAGTTAGTACTATAGTAGTTACCAGTACCAGTAGGACTAATATTATTGGCCGCTACATTAGTGGTAATGGGATCACCAGCTAAGTACTCCCAAGCAGTTCTACTAATAACAATATTATTATCAGTATACCCAGCAATACTGGCCTTAACCACCACTTGACGAGCATTAGTTACACTTGTAAGTAGTAAGTGACGTCCACTAGCTCCATTATAGCCATCAGTCTGCAACCATTTAATGGCTTCAGCAACTGTTGTAGAGTCAAAGTTATTGACAAAGTATGGCCAAGAGATTACACACCACCAATCTGGGTCCTGACCAGAGTCTCCTGTGGGGTTGTTCTTACCATCAACATGGTAGTATTTAAGTACATCTTTCACGGGTACAGTTACGGTTACAATGCCCTGATTACCCTCTGAGTCCACTTGTTGTTTACTGCCACCTGGAGGTAGAGTAGCATAAGTCTGGAACCCGTTAGGGATAGCGACTGCTTGAATGAGTTGTGGACTTAGTCCACTATAGGTAACATAGTTACCCTGACCTTTACCGGTAATACCAGTACCAATAAGATTCTGACCTGCAATAATTCCAGCACCATCAAGAGCTCTAATAAGAGTATCTGTAGTATTTTGAGGTAGTGACTTTAGTACACTACTATAAATTGTTTTGACATTACTAGTCCAAGAATCAGGGATGGCTGAAATATGAATTTTGTTACTATCCCACCCTACAACTTGGGTTAGTACATTTACAATACCTTGTGCTGCCCCACCATCTGCCCACTTACTGGCAGTATTGGCTGCACTCTGTAGTAGTCCTGGCATTAGTGATTGAAATTCTGGGTTACCAACATCCCAGAAAGTATTCTGTACTTTGTATAGAGTACAGTTTGCCTGAACTGTAACAGGTTCGGGTACTAGAGTGGCAATTGGAGCATTGGTTACATAACCACTAAATACTTGAAGCCAATTCTGTCTCTTCATAAAGATAACAAGTTGGTCCATAGTTTCAATAGGTAGTGGTTGATTATAGTTATCATCTCGTGACCCTGGAGTATACTTCCAGTCTTTATTGGACAACTGTAAAGTGGCAGTACTGGTTGCATTAATTTGACGAGTAACAGAGACATTCATAATATCTCCAGAAAGGTCTAGAATTCTAGGATTGCCCTTAGAGTCAGTAATGGCTGCACTCTTGATGTAAGCCTTAACATCGGGACTATAGAAGTAGGTACCTGTATTACTGGAAGTAGCCATTAGCCCGGGATCCCATCAATATTGATTCCATTACTCATACTAATTGTAGCTTGAGTCCAATTTGCACCTTGACTAAACACATTATTTTGAGTAGGCAGTAGTTGTCTTGAAATACCTTGAACTGTATTTGCACTGTAATATACAGTTGAGTTGACAGTATCCTGCATAGGAGTAATGACGTTCATCATATATTGCATACTATATACTGCTTGAAACCTATCATACTGTTTGCTTACAGCTTGAATCCAGCCCTGATATTGAATTGGTTCAAGTACTAGAGAGCTATCTACTGGATTAATTCCCAGTGGATTACCATTAATATCAGTCCGAGAATAATCTATATAGGCAGTTAAGTTATTATTTATCATAGAGTTATCTGCACTAACAAATTCTGTAGTGTTGAGTCTACTATTCCATTGCTCCACTAGGATTGGTGGAATATTAGTAATAACTCCATTAGGGTCTACATAGGCTCCAGAAAAACCATTATAGTATAATAAATTCATGGGTGGAGGTGTTAAACCTTGAGTGGCTGACAATTGTTGATGAGCTCTAATAGCATTATGAAAAGCATTCATGGCCGTAAAACCATTATAGTCATACTGGCCACTTATTGTTGTACCAGTAAAGGTTTGTAGAGGCCAGTCAATAGTAAACTGTACCATTTGCTCACTACGACGAATGGGACTCCAAGCAATACCAGTTTGAACTTGATTACTAGTAAATTGAGTCTGGATACCTGTACTAAAACCAGTAAGCCATACACCGTAACCCGAAGTAACAAGGTTACCCATTTGATCTTGGGTAGACAGAGAAATTAAAGCATTACCTTCTACAGTAATAGTAGCAGAGTTAGCACTATCAAGACTTGGTTTAGTAATGGGTTTTTGAGCTAGTACCATATTAGTTTTGATTTCCTAGCCACTGGTCGGGATTGAGATTGGGTATATTAGTGCTCTGGATAATCATACCCAGAGAATTACTCCAAGCAAATCCATTGAATTGGATTACTTCCTGCTCAGGATAAAGAATAGGTTGTGAGATAGCACAATTAGCAGCAATATTATTATTAGTATTCATTAGACTCCAAACGCTCCATTAATGGCTGTATTACTAGCACTAGGAGTATAGCTAGTAGAGGGTATATAACTAGTATTGGGTGCAAGGATAGTGGAGAGTTGTGCAATTGAAAGCACTTGATTGGCAGGCAAACCTTGGTAAGTAAGGTTCAATTGACCATTTACAGTTTGACCAATAGTAGGTGAATAACCAAATGCAGTGCTTAGTCCATTTAAAACAGCGGCTGTAATATTAGAGCCCAATGCTCCATAATTGGCTGAATCTTCAACCTGTAGTACCATATTATAGGGATAAGTAACTGTTGTAGGGTCCCATCCAATATTGATACTTTGAATATAGACATCAAGTGCAATAGAGCCATTTTCTGCAAATGCTGCAGGAATAACTAGACTTGCACTATTTTGTTGTTGAATTTGTGCTGCTTGTAGTGCTTTGATATCAGAAAATAGTTTTAATAGTTTAGGCCGACTACCAGCATCTCCTTGAACATTCATCTGCTGAACATTAGTGGAAAGAATCTGTACTACTCGTCCACCCTTAGTATCCATAATTTGACGATTAAGGTCATACTCCCAAGTGGTATTATTGGGATTATACGGGAGATTGACAGTAAGAGCGTTTCCCAGTGTGATGGTGGCTGTATCGACCATTAGATACTATAACCCGACCTTTGCCCAGTATTAACACTGAGTCCTTGACTTGCCAAGTATTTAATCTGTTGATTGCTAAGTCCCTGTGGATTCTGAACAAGTTGGAATAATGCTGCGGCCTTGGGCCCTAGTTCTATTTGCATTTGACCTTGAGTAACTGAACCATTATTTATGCCTTGAAGTGTTTGATTCTTAAAAAGAGTTCCTAGGGTTGTTGCAGAGCCTTGGGTTGAGAATGGAGTTGAATTACCAAGTCTAACTTTATCCTGACCTTGAAGCATTGCAGAAAGAACTTGTTGTTGTTGACTTGAACTTAAATTATTTATATAATTTAATGCTTCCCAGTTACCATTGATATCTACTTCTGCATAACTACTATCTCTAACCATACTAGCTGAACCACCAAGTTGACTTGCTATAGCATTAACTGCATTAGCTGTACCTGCAGAACCTGACTTACCACCAGTTAATGTATTAATAAGTCCGGTAACACTCTTGACACTACCGTTAGCAGAACTTTCTCCTGTACCACCATTAGATAGTGCTTGAATAACATAGTTTACAGCAGTTTCTTCTGTCCAAGGACCCTTCTTGGGATTTTGAATTCCGAGCTCTGTAAGAATTGTAGGTAGAGCATAGGCCAGACTGCCAACTGCTTCGTTAAGATTGGGCATACCGGGATAGAGTCCCATATTTTTAAGAATGTTGAGAAATGCAGCATTACTTGCTGCTGCTTCTTTCTGTAGACCTCCTGCAGTCTGGCTTAGGTTATACATCTGAGTATAAGATACACCCATTTGGTTAGCAGCCAAGGCCTGCCCTACAGTGCCTTGAAGCATACTAGCTGTACTTCCTGCTCCACTTAAGAGAGGATTATTGGCATTAGTTAGTGCATTGGCAGTGGCCAATTGTACTGCAGCATTACCGGTTCCACCTAGTCCAGTAATGGTGTTTAGGAAGCTAGTAAAGTTTTCTTTAAGAACTGTAAAACTAGTATTAGTAGTTGCACTAACATTGGCTAGGCTACTTAAGGCATCAGTTAATTGAGTTGCACTTGCTCCAGCTTGAATAACCCCTGCTTGAAACATAGCCATTGAGTCTTGGGAACTCTGACCATAATTTTGATAGGCTCCAGCTGCAAAACCTGTATAGGCACCGAGTAGACCGGTTCCATAGTCTCCACCACCATAGCCGACATTACCCTGATAACCAGCAGCAAGTCCGGTTGTCATAATATCTTTCATGGCACCATAACTCAGTCGAGGGTTAAATAAGGTATCAAACCAGGTGTTGGCTTCCATGCCCACCATCTTACCCGAATTGGTATTACCGGTAAGTGAGCCTAAGAGTTGCCCTTGCTGCTCATAAGTGGCATAGGCATTATATGCTTGATAGGCTCCAATTGCTACAGCTGCTACTGGAGCTGCTACTGCTGCCACTCCCATTATTCCACCACTAAGCATTGCTGCATCACCGGCTGCAACTGCATCCCCTGCAATACCGGCTTCTGCTAGTTCACTAGCACCCATACCTTTAGCAGCTAAATAATTTCCAGTACCACCGGCTTCTTCAAATGACGCTTGTGCAGCACTAACATCACCCTTACCGGTAATCCATTGTTGATTTTGAGCCCAATTACTAAGTTTACCACCTGAAGCTCTATCAATATAACGAGCAGCAAGTGAGGCTTTACCACCCGGTAAGTAGTAGGGAATATTCATTAGGTTTTTGACTCTGCCAAATTTAGCAGCAGCAATGGCCTCTTCTTCACTTAAGGGTCCTTTACCCTTACCTGCACCAGCAGCACTACCTCTAGTTCTACCGGTCATGCCCATCATAACACTCTGGAATAAGTTACCTCCACCAAGACCTCCAGCAGCACTACTAGGCATTGCTTCTTCTTGAGTTAGTCCGTCTTCGGGATTACCGAGCATTATGGGTGGGCCATTATTGCCACTACCCATGGCTCCTCCACCACCAAATCCAGCAGTGGCCCCTAGAGCTCCAACGATATTGAGATTACCGGCCATATTATTGAGTACACCGCTAAGATCACGATAGTAATCGGCCATGTTCTTGGCATTTTGTGCTGCTACAGCACCGATGTCTCTTAGTTGCTCTTGACCGGCAACTAGCTCTTGTTGAGCTTCAACCTGCTTCTCTAACTGTTCACTGGTCTGACTAAGAATGGTATTGACATCTGCAATACTCTTACCCCAGGCCTCAGTGTTCTTACTCCAGTCACCAATCTCACCAGCCAGTGTTTGTGCCTGGGCAATTGAGCTTTCAATATTATTGAGTTCAATTCCTACAGAGGCAATTATGTCCTCTGGACCCATAATATTGTCAGACGCCATCTTCTTCATCTCCTAATAGAGCGATATCAATCCCCTGGAAGTGTTGTAGAGCAGCTAGATCGGCTGTAAAACTCTCTTCTTCATCTTCATCGAGAACGAGTTGTTGGTGAGCTTGTGCAATGGTATCTAGCAGTTCACGAGCTTCAGCGGCATCTTCAGGGGCCATCCATTGAATCTCGTCATAGCCAAGATTTTCTTCAAGCTTGGCTTCCTTACTGGCCATATACTCTTTATAGACCTCGGGTCTGTGAATGAGCAATTGGTGTTCAAAGCGAGTTTCTTCAAGTTCGGTTTCACGCCTCTGCTTATGAAGAAGATAGACTACAAGGATTTCTTCTTGTACTTTATTGAGATCACAACCGGATAGTAGACCCCGTTCATAGGCCAACCTAGAGTGGTATAGAACGTAAGGATCTACTTCCCATCTTTTGGGTCGTCACCTGTACCTTTTTCATCCTTGAAAATAGGTGTATCATCCTTGTTAGATGCATAGATGCCAAGTTCTTGAAGAACCTTTAGTACCTGGCCTTCAAGTGCGTCAATCTCCATATAGAGAAGATCGATGACTCCATCATACCAACTGTTGATCACATACTCGAACTTTTGCCTAAAGATATTAGTGCCTTTAACAGAAGCAATGAGCTCCTGACCGTCAACACTTTCGAGACCTGCAGCAACCACTGCCGCCCGATACGCCCTACCATATCCAAGCGTGTCTTGATATTCTTTGGTAGCCAACGAGATTTCGAGCTTTTCGTTGACCGTTAATGTTCTTACTACGAAAGTGTGAAACGGGATACTGGTTACTTCTTTGTGCAAGTACCCCAGGTACAGAAGGCCTTCGAAACGATCTTTCCATTGATCCGGAAACCGTTCTGCACCTAGGGGGTTTACACTTGATGTACTATTTTTTGCCATTAATACTCCCGGGTCTAGGACGCCCACAAGGCATCTACCACTATTATAGTGTATTAATTAGTTCTTGTTAAGGAATCTCTTGTACTTGATCTTGCTTGATACTGAGCGAAGATCTGCAGTGAGTGCACCATTGGTGGCTGCAGTAAGTGCAGTACCAAATACGTTGTTACTAAGAGCAGTACCACTAACAGTAATACCTGTAATAACTTCACTACCACCGGCCTGAGAAACAGCAACACCGGCACCACCAACTGCAAGAGTGGCTCCAGCGGTTACTGCACCACTTACGGTAAGGTAAGGGCAGAAACCTTCGGTCTGAATCCAACCAAAGTAACCACTAGCAATGGTGACCACTGGAACACCAGCGAAACGACCTTGCTTGGTACCGATTGAAACTTGGCCACTGATTAGTGCACCGGTAACATTAACACTCTGAACAAACTGGGTGCCCTGACCATCAACAAATACGTTGTAGGCCGGACGGTTGTTGGTAATAACTCGGTTATTTTCATCAAGCCATACAGCAACTCCACCACTGGCTACAGTGGCTCCACCGTTGAAGACATATTCGTAACGCTCATTGGCTGGACCAATAAGAGCACTACCAAGCTCTACATAGGTAGTAGGACCAACACCAACAGCTCCGTTACCGTCAACACCTTGTGCAGCAAATCCTGCAGCCTGCCATGAGAATGGAGTGGTGCTAGTGGTGGTTAGAGCAGACTGAATGTTGAGGAAGTTATTACTCCCGGTCTGGGTCTGAGCTGGGACAAAAGTACTTGGAAGGTTACTTGAGTCATTGTTGATTGATACAACCTGGATTACATTTTGACGAGCACCATTTGAGATCTTCTCAAAAGTGTCCCAGTCAATAACATATTGAACTCCAGGCAACATCTTACGGTGGTCGGGAAGAATGGCTTGTCCGACTCCATTTTGCAATTGAACTACTACTGAACGAGCAGGCATAGTTTCTTTCCTTTCTTAAACTTAATTATAAGTGGGTAGTGTGCCACCAAAGTTGGCATTAACATTTTGTGATTCTTGACGACGTAGATACATCATCTGAACACTCTTGGGGAATGTCATTGTTCCAATGTTTACTGTTTCGTCAACCATAACATTAACAACTACAATACCCATATAGGTAATAATACGTGAACCAGATCCACCAGGAAACTTAATGGTCTTGGTGACAGTCCAGTCATTGCCTAGTGCTGAACCAGTTAACTGTGTCTTAAATACATCTAGGAGGTCATTAGCATTCTGGAAACCGGCACCAGGAAGGTAGGCCCAAACTTCTGCACCCCACTCTTCACGGAAAGTAATTTCTAGTGTACCGGCTTCAAGTGCAGCTGGGAAAGCTACTTCGATTGGATATGGTGAGTCAATGGGCTGGATAGCCTGAGGTGCTGCTACTGGACGTGGTGCAGTTTCACGAATAAGGTCGACATATAGTAGGGGTTTCCCATTAAAATTAATGGAAGTATACCCACCACCTACACGAAAATTTGAGGTTGCCATTTATTATTTCTCCTAGCCTATTACACCGGCACCAGTATTACTGGATGTAGTTACTTGACCGGTCTGACTATTAATACTTAAGGTCACATTAATGTAGTTTAGAGGCACAGTAGGTGAGTATTGGAAGCTCACATTAACTGTAGTGGGATTAGTAGGACTAATCGCGTAGGTAAGGTTCTGGTAGCTCTGAATTAGGTTAGTATTAACCGAACGCATTAGAGTGGCTAGAACTGTACTCTGTAGTGCTGCAAGAGTACCCGTAGTTAGAGGACTACCGATAAGTTCACTGTTGTCAATACTCTTTTGAATATTGTTACTAAGTCGGTCACCAATAGCATTAATTGAGATTTCTTGAGTCAACCAGTTGGTGGTATTAACCGTTAAACCGTGACGAACATAAATCTGTCCATTTGCACGTTGACGAACAACACAGGCACCTAGACTCTGTAGAGTTGTACTGTCCTGGCTACTAATCTGGTTAGGAATACTCTGAATACCCTGAGTTACCTTGTGGGTAATTGGAACGAATACATCAGGCTGGCCTGTAAATAGACCGGCTTGAACTGCAGCCAAGTAGAAACCATCAATGGTGATATATCCGGTACTAATACCCGTAGTGCTATTTAGGCCTGGATTAATATTAATCTGCTGAGGAGCAGCAAGCGTCATACGAGTTCCACTGGTTGCACTACCACCGGCCAAACTAGTAGTAATACGACTAACCGTACTAATTAGGTTGGCACTGGTCACTGTAGAGTCCATACCAACGAATGCACGTTGGAATACTCCATTGGAGGCCTGAGCAATTAGGAAGCTATTGAGACCTGCAAAAAGAGTTCCTGTAGTTCCTGTATTGTAGGTAGTGTCATACTTTAGAGGAACAATGACATCGATACCGGGAACATTAGTAAGTCCCTGTACGGCATTCAAGAAGTCTTGCTCGGTTCCGGCATTACCACTAGCTGAGATAATATTCTGGCAACTTACAACTTGAGCACCATTCTGGAAAGCAAGCCAAGCGGCAAGAGTTGCAGGACTGTTAATACTCACTGCACCTGTAGTGCTATTAAAGTTGAATGCTGGACCAAAGGTCTGCTGAACACTATTGAAGCTATAGAACTTATAGGTCTGACCAGGAACTGCACTAGCATAGTTGTAGTTAGCTGCAATCCAACCGGCTCCACCAAGTGCAGCAATGTTGGTACTACCGGTAATGGTAGTGATTGTAGTAACTCCACTTGTAGTAGTGAAGCTATAGTCTGTACCACTTACAAGTGTAGTACCTGTAGTGTTGTTGGTCACTACTAAAGAACTAGTAACAACTCCGCTCTGAGTTAGCGCAAAAGAGTTGGCTGTAGTAGAGCCTGAAACCACTAGAAAACGGTCAGTTTGTGGAGCTACTGGATTGTTGCCACTTGCATTGGCTAGGAAGCAGATGTTGAGTGAAGTAGAATTAGCGGTGCTCAGTGATGGGTTAGTAACTTGCGTTACGTAAACTCCAGGATTCTGATAGTTATTGACGGCCATAGAAATTGCTCCTTACAGGTACTTTGTATTAGTTAAAAGAAAAGTTACAATGTTAACCAGAAAATACCACGTAGTTCTGACTACCACTCAAGGTTACAGAAGTAAGTGTAGGCAGACCAAAAGCAAACTTGCTTTCATAGAAGTCTCCAACACATTGGATTCTTATACTGGCTTCATAGGTCAATTCTTCGGGGCTAAACGGGGTTGAGGGTGAAACGGTATCTCCGAGACTGGTTACAGTGCCTTGGAGAAGGGTCATTCCGATTAAATCATTTGCATTGATACTGTTATAAAAGGCATTACTTCCTGGGTTACCGGGATTCATGAGTACTAGGTTGTAGAGTGAATCTAGTAAGCGGTCTCGTTCTTCCGAGTGTATAGCCAAGATCTGTAGATCGATGTTGCCCTCAAAGTAACCCTGTCTGGATGAGATGGCGGCTTGACTTCCCGAGATAGTACTACCACTTGGGTAGACATAGGTATCGGGGTATAGACCACTCCACTTGGTAGTAGTGGGTCTAAATTGAACAAAGATAGCAGGCCATTGAACTTCCTCTAGTGGATACTCAATAGTAACACTATTGGGAGTTAGGTCTAGAGTAGTATCCTGAGGTAGATTGAACTGACCGGTTAGGTTAGGAGTTCCTGTAGGATTCAGTGCTCTATAACCGGCCACCAATGCCTCTACAATGGCAATCTTAACTGCAGTTATAAACATCTAACGAACCTCTCTAATGGCATCCATGAGAAACTTGAGATCAGTTTCGTCTAGCATACGAATAACACTAGAGCCTGTAGTGGTACTGGCCCACTCACGTACTGCCTGCTGAATACCCTGCTCTACAAAGTGTTGACCCTTGATACCTGGATTCTTCCAAGTGATCTTGGTGGTAACAATCTGACCTTTTTCATTTCGAGCTGTAATTTTATTACGGCCAATATTACTGGAAGTTGCACTTCTAAAAACTATTTCTCCACTAGGAGTTCTAATAGGAATAGTCTTTCCAGCCAACTCTCTCATGATGTGGGGAGCTGTACCGTTATTCTGTAGAAACATGTGACCCGGAAGGTTCATACCGATTTGACCAGGACCACTAACTGGAGATATAGCAGCTGCTCCACTACCAGTATCTTTGGGAGCTAGTTGTTGAGCAATCTCTACCGCTCTTCTAGCAAGTTGGCTAGTTATACTTGAGGGCAGTAGCATATTATACGAATGGAACCGAGTAGTAGGGGTGACCGGGCCAGAGGTTTTCTAGGGTGGCCTGCTGATTTACAATAATTGTAGTGTTGGCATAGGGTTGTGTAGTGCCCACTCGGTTAGGGTACTGAGCACTAGGACCAGGACCTGTACGAATGGTGACCGGACTCACATTACTGACCTGGAACACTTCATTGCAACTGGTAGGGATTCCATTGTTCCAAGAGTTGATTCTAAATACAATATCTCCCTGACGAATCTGAGGATACCAGGAGAACTGTACTCGGGGATTTTGAGTCCAGAACTGACCGGTACTTAGATCTCTACGAACATCTGGAGTATCACTGGCCAACATATATAGGTGATAGGCTATGGGTTGGAAACCACCGGTAAAGGTAGTTCCATAGCAATCAGGGCAGTAACTGTTACCGGTCTGTCTATAGACCTTACTGGCTCTGGCCTGAACTGTACCGTTGGGACTACTGGGGTTAGGACTATCCTGACAGGTAAGGCAATAGGTAACTAATCCGGCTGCAGCATCTTCTGCACGCCAAAGAAGTCTCACTACACATTCCTCACCAAACCACTGTAAAGTTTCATCATGGAATCTCTGTTGATCAGTTTGAGTCCAACCCTCTCTCTGCTTGACTACAAGAAGAGGACTTTCATTCTGATAGGGCAGTGTCTGATATAATCCAGAGGGCTGGATTACTGGACCCGGACTAGGGTCAATAGGACTAGTAGTTGGGTCTACCCATCCCATACTCATTAGATACCGCCGGCATTAACTGCTGCATACAGATAGTGAGGCCTACTCGGATTAACAAACATTCTAGGAATAAGTCCACCGGCAACCAATAGGCTACGCTTACTACCCACCATGTATTGACGCTTCATCTGTCTTAGCTGCTTGTCGGCAATCTCTTTTTCAAAGGTGTAGAGAGTCCACCAACGGTTGTAGTAGTCTCTACGGTCCATCCATGCAGCCGTCATGCCTTGAGGGGCGGGTTGTTCAATGTAGTTACGAGCAATATGCTTTAAGAAGTGAGCATAAGTTTGAGTAGCAAGAACTCCATAGTAGTTACTGGGCCATGGAGCCATTGCATTATTACCCACTTCATAACTCGGTTGAAAGATGGGTTGGAATTCAAAGTTGCAGTAGTCAATGGCTTCTGTACTCATCATGAAGGCCACTTCTTCGTAGATACTGAATCCACTCTGCTGCATTTCTTGAAGGTAAGGACCACCACTAGTAGAGTCAAAACTCTTGTCAATACGGTGAACAATACCTGCTGCCAGTTGACGCTGGTCATAGGTCAAGTTCTGCCAGTACGGCATTTGATCACCGATAACAAAGTTGTCCTGGTATTGACGAGCGGTTCCACTAATGGTATAAGTCCAGTTGACCTGGTAGTTACCCATAATAGCAGTCTGGTTACTCTCGAGTAGGTACTGGAAAGTCCCTGTACTCTCGTAGGTGGCTAGAGTACCACTCGGTACTAGCACTGTTCCATTATCCGAGTTGACAATACCTAGATAGACTTGGTTATTATCTGGGTTAGTAAGAACACCCTGGGAGTAGATCATTACGCCTACAGGTTCTACTGCATATTGGGGTATTGGTCTAACTCTCACAGGGAGTCCTTTACAATCAGATTATTAGTTGGTGCTTGGTGCTACGGCTGGGAAGTTTTCATTGATGTGCTGAACAGCATATGCTGTTGCAGCTTCACAACTTGCCCAA
>Ga0316232_1000516_pt1 | contig 58352 bp, 42 predicted proteins | sample TBHtaG_FD_206006 | JGI IMG/M metagenome (GOLD analysis project Ga0316232, IMG submission 206006) | Freshwater microbial communities from Trout Bog Lake, Wisconsin, USA - TBH18025_13 | ecosystem: Environmental > Aquatic > Freshwater > Lake > Hypolimnion/Profundal zone | place: USA: Wisconsin...
TGCTTTTTGGTGGATCAGTCCCCGTCTAAAAACGTGGTCCATGGGCGGTTGCGGACTTGCATGTGGTGACGCTTCCGGGCGATCCCGATTAGGAAATTGATTGTTCTCCGTCGCCCAGCCCCTCTTTTGCTATTTCCAACAGGAGGCTTGGAGGCATGTCTCAGAAGAAGAAGTCTCGCACGGCGCGGCATTGGTCACCGGTTCATCCTTCCGCGGCTGCGATCGATATCGGCGCTACCATGCATGTCGCGGCCGTCGGTCCGGATTGCGACGAACAACCGGTTCGGACATTCCGAACTTTTACTGATGACCTGGAACGGCTGGCAGACTGGTTTGCCGGCTGCGGGATCAAGACGATCGCCATGGAGTCGACCGGGGTCTATTGGATCCCCGTCTTCGAGATCCTGCAACAACGCGGTTTCGAGGTCATTGTGGTCAATGCCCGGGACGCCAAGCACGTGCCTGGACGCAAGACCGACGTCAGCGATGCACGATGGCTACAGCGGTTGCACGAATACGGTTTGCTGCGCGCCAGCTTCCGGCCGCAGGCCGAGATTGCAGGACTGCGTGCTTATCTTCGCCAGCGGGAGCGGCTGTTGGATTACGCAGCGTCGCACATCCAGCACATGCAAAAAGCACTGATGCAGATGAACCTGCAATTGCATCATGTCGTAACCGACATCACCGGCGTGACCGGCATGGCGATTATCCGCGCAATCGTCGCCGGTGAGCGCGACCCGGCCGTGCTGGCCTCGCATCGCGATCGGCGGTGTCACGCGACTGTCGAGACGGTATGTCAGGCGCTGGTCGGCAACTATCGGGGGGAACACATCTTCGCCCTGACACAGGCGCTGGAACTCTACGACGTCTATCAGACGAAGGTGGCAGCCTGCGACAAGCAGATCGAGGACATCCTCATGCGGCTGAGGCAGACCGCCGCGCCGCCCGCAACCAAGCTTCTTCCCGCCAGGCAACGGACACGCCAGCCGAACGCGCCGGCCTTCGACGCCCGCGGGGCGCTTCATGCCATCCTCGGTATGGATCTGACCCAAATCGACGGCTTGGGGCCGTCTCTGGCGCTGAAGTTGGTCGGAGAATGCGGGACCAGCCTCGCGGCTTGGCCGACAGCAAAGCACTTCACGTCATGGTTGGCGCTCGCGCCGCATAACAAAATCTCAGGCGGCAGGGTGTTGTCGTCACGAACGCGACGCACCAGCAATCGGGCTGCATCTCTGCTGCGGTTGGCGGCTGGCACGGTAGGCCGCACCGACACTGCGCTGGGTGCATTCTATCGACGGTTGTCGGCGCGCATAGGCAAGGCCAAGGCAATCACCGCCACCGCGCGCAAGATTGCCGTTCTGTTCTACAACACGCTGCGGCATGGGATGGCCTACACCGATCCCGGCGCGACATATTACGAAGACCGTTACCGCCAGCGTGTCCTGCACAACCTTCAGCGCCGGGCAAAGTCATTGGGGTTCGTCCTCGAACCGCTCGATCCCGAAGCGGTCCAGGCGGGTGTTTCTTAGGAAAACCGACCTGGAGGCGCAGGAGACTTTTAAAAAACGGGCTCGGATCGGCGGCCCGCCTGTAGCGGTAGAAACGGGCCGCGCTATAGTGGCGCGGAGTGGAGCGGCCGAATGCTTTTTGGTGGATCAGTCCCCGTCTAAAAACGTGGTCCATGGGCGGTTGCGGACTTGCATGTGGTGACGCTTCCGGGCGATCCCGATTAGGAAATTGATTGTTCTCCGTCGCCCAGCCCCTCTTTGGCTATTTCCAACAGGAGGCTTGGAGGCATGTCTCAGAAGAAGAAGTCTCGCACGGCGCGGCATTGGTCACCGGTTCATCCTTCCGCGGCGGCAATTGATATCGGCGCTACCATGCACGTCGCAGCCGTTGGCCCGGATCGCGACAAAGAACCAGCGCGAACGTTCCGAACCTTCACGGGTGATCTCGAGCGACTGGCGGATTGGTTCGCTCGCTGCGGCGTAAAGACGATCGCCATGGAATCGACCGGGGGTCTACTGGATCCCGGTCTTCGAGATCCTGGAACAGCGCGGCTTCGAGGTGAGGGTGGTCAACGCCCGGGACGCGAAGCATGTGCCGGGGCGCAAGACCGATGTCAGCGATGTGCAATGGCTCCAACGACTTCACGAATACGGCTTACTGCGCGCCAGTTTCCGGCCCCAGGCCGAGATCGCGGGGCTGCGTGCCTATCTGCGGCAGCGGGAACGACTGTTGGATTATGCAGCAGCGCATATCCAGCACATGCAGAAGGCGCTGATGCAGATGAACCTGTAGCTGCATCATGTCCTGACCGACATTACCGGCGTGACGGGTCTGTCCATCATCCGCGCGATCGTGGCGGGCGAGCGCGACCCAAGTGTGCTGGCTTCGTACCGTGACCGGCGGTGCCAGGCATCCGTTGAGACGGTGTGTCAGGCGCTGGCCGGCAATTATCGGGCGGAGCACATTTTTGCCTTGACCCAGGCGCTCGAGCTCTACGACGTCTACCAGACCAAGGTGCTCGCCTGCGACAAGCAGATCGAGGCAATCCTGAAGCGGCTGAAGAAGAGCGCCACACCGCCTGCCAATAAGCTTACCCGGCCCGGCAAAGGACCCGCCAGCCCAATGCTCCGGCGTTCGATGCTCGTACGGCTCTCCATGCGATCCTCGGCGTCGACCTCACTCAAATCGACGGTCTGGGGCCTTATCTGGCGCTCAAGCTGGTCGGGGAATACGGGACCAGCCTGGCGGCCTGGCCCACCGCGAAGCACTTCACGTCGTGGCTGGCGCTCGCGCCCCACAACAAGATCTCCGGGGGAAAGGTATTGTTGTCGAAGACGCGGCGCACCGGCAATCGGGCCGTGTCTTTGTTGCGGCTCGCCGCCGGCACGGTGGGCCGGACCGACACCGCACTGGGTGCATTCTACCGCCGACTGTCGGCGCGGGTGGGAAAAGCGAAGGCGATCACAGCTACCGCGCGCAAGATCGCCGTTCTCTTTTACAATATGCTTCGGCACGGCATGTCTTACGTCGATCCCGGTGCGGCATATTATGAAGATCGCTACAAGCAACGCGTCCTGAACAACCTTCGACGACGGGCAAAGTCACTGGGATTTGTGCTGCACACCAAGCACGCCCGACATCGCCCAGGCGGATGTTTCTTAGGAACTTCGCCAGCCTGGCCCGCGAGGCAATCGGCGAGCGTGCCGCGAATAAGCCGGTCGAAGTCTGGTTTCAAGACGAGGCAAGGGTTGCTCAACAAGGCACCCTAACGCGCGTCTGGGCCAAGCAGGGCACCCGTCCACGCGCACTGCGGGACCGGCGGTTCAACTGGGCCTACCTATTCGGCGCCATCTGTCCGGCTCGCGGTGTCGGCAGCGCGGTGGTGCTGCCAACAGTCAATATCGACGCCATGAACCAGCATCTGGCCGCCATCAGCCCCTGCGTCAGCGAAGGCGCCATCGCGTTGATGATCATCGATGGCGCCCGTTGGCACCGGTCGCGAAAGCTGATCGTCCCAGACAATATCGTGTTGCTTAGGCTGCCTCCTTACGAACCCGAGTTGAACTCGGCCGAGAATATCTGGGCCTATCTGTGCGCCAACACCTTTGGTCACCAGGTTTGGGAAACCTATGACGCTATTCTTGAGGCATGCTGTAAAGCCTGGACCGCTTTGATAAGCAAACCGGACGTCGTCCGCTCCGTCGGAACGCGCCTATGGGCAGAGGTCAAAATTTAGGTTCGTTGGTATGACAGATTGCAAAAGGTCGAAGACCAGTCACCTTTGGCGTCCGCCGTGAACGGGTTGTTAACCCGATCCAACTAAAGTATGAGCGCGCCCGCTCTTGGGCCAAACGATTTAGCTTGACACCGTCACCAATAGGAGTCATATTTATGATCGAAATGTCGGCAGACATTAGGTTTTCATCGCGTGGTTTCGCGGCCTGCGAGATCGGCAGGCGAAAGCTAGAATTGTAGCCCGCACCGACCGCCTCCCGCTCGGTAACGCTGGCGATGTCAATCCGAGCGGCCATGGTCACTTCTGCCTCTCTCTGTTCGCCTCTGCAACAGCGCGAGGCCGACGCATTGGCTGTCGTTATCATGACCAAGCGTGTCTCCTTATTCCTTGTGGTTTCGGGATCTTCAAGATTGAGTTAGGCCGTAAATAGCGCGTTCGGCAGAAAAATGATCCCGGCATGTGAAATATTTCGTACTGTTTCCGTTGAAACTACGTTCTCTCCGCGCTCGGCTGGCGCACACGCGAAACATCGATATGGTTCCTTAAGCCACTCGTTCGTGATTTGCAACACAGCTAGTACGGTGCCGATGATCCCGACCGCATTTACGGGGTGTCATCATGTCTGACCAAACCACCGGTTCCATACCCGAGCCAAGTACCTGGACGGTAACGCTGCCGCCGGTTCGTCACACCTATGCGCTGAGTGTCCGGAATCACGGGCTGGGAACCGCCATTGGCCTGCTGATCCAAAGCCTGCCCTATGCCGTCGCTCGGTTTAGCATCCTGCTGGCCTACGCGGTCGCCTGCATCATCTGGATCGTCGTGGCTTTCGGCGGCGCCGCGTGGCTCGGCACCCATATCGCCGGCGCGTTCGGCGTCCTCTGGTTCATTCTGTGCGTCGTCGGGATCGGCTGGTTCTGGGGCACCATCCTGCGCTACGTGCTGCATTTGCTTGCCTGCGGCCATGTGGCCGTGCTCACCGAACTGATCACCCGCGGACAGGTCGGCAACGGCAGCGAGTCCATGCTGAACTACGGCAAGCGCATCGTGCTGCAACGGTTCGGTGAGGTGAACATTCTGTTCGGATTCAACATGTTGGTGCGCGGCATCATCAACACCTTCCACCGCACGCTCGACTGGATCGGCGAAATGATTCCGATCCCCGGATTGGAGGGTCTGTCCAGCCTGATGACCATGATCATGCGCGCCGCGACCCGTTATCTCGATAAAGTCATCCTGTCCTACAACCTGGCGCGTAACGACGGCGATCCCTGGACCGGCGCACGCGAGGGGCTGGTATACTACGCCCAGAACGCCAAACCGATCCTGATGACGTCGGTCTGGATCGTGATCCTGGAGCGGTTGTTGACGTTCGCGCTCTGGCTTCTGTTGCTGGCTCCGGCGGGGGTCATCACGGTGATGTTGCCGGCAGGCGTTCGGGAAAGCGGCGGATTAGTAACTATACTGATCGCCATCCTGCTGGCGGGAACGATACGGGCGGCGTTTATCAAGCCGCTGTTCCTGATCATGATGATGGTGCGGTTCCACGCGCTGGCGGAAAACCAGCCGATCAATCAGGAGTGGGACGCTCGGTTGTCCTCTGCCTCGGACAAGTTCCGCAGTCTGGGCGCGGGGTTCTCCATGCCATCCGGGGCGACAGGTTTCTGGGCGAACCGGACGTGAGGCGCCGCCCGTTTGCCCCGAGTCTCACGTCGATTATTGTTGACGAAACGCGCGCAAACACAGGACATCAGCCGGGATGAGCGACGATACAATCATGTCCGTGCTGGGTCGGCTTGAAGCTGGCCAAGAGGCCCTCCACCCAAGCTTGCTGGGCTGGAGGCCGAACAGACGTCCCTCCGCACTGAGCTGGCGGCCGGACAGTCGTCCCTGCGCACTGATTTTTGGCCGAGTTGGGAAAGACGCGTGCTGAGATCATGCAGAAGGTTGAAGGACTGCAAGACTCCCTGAATGCAATCCGCAGCGATCACGTCGTGGCCATGGGCAGTGTAGATGCGGTTCGGCTGGCCAACGAGAATACCCGGGCCGATATGACGCTACTGCGGGAGCAGGTATCTGTTATGTGGAAGCAGATCAAAAGGCTTGAGAGCCGCGTCCGCGACATAACCGGCGATCCCTGACCGCCCTCGCTTCATGACCGTTGCCCGAACGATCATCGATTAAGCCACCGGGCCGGCATCCGGTTTGGTCATCTTCCTCGGATCGACAATACGGTCGAAGTCTTCCTCAGTCACAAAGCCCAGCTCCAGCGCTGTCTCTTTCAATGTCAGGTCATGCTCGAGCGCGTAATGGGCGATCTGGGAGGCTTTGTCATAGCCGATCACCGGCGCAAGAGCCGTTACCAGCATCAGCGAGCGTTCGACATACGCCTGTATCCTCGTGAGGTTCGGCCGCGCGCCCTCAATAAGGTATTTCCGGAAATTCGTGCAACCATCGGTCATAATAGTAATGGAATGCGCGATATTATGGATCATCAGCGGTTTGTAGACATTCATCTCCAGATAACCGCCCGCACCGCCGAAGCCGACCGCCACATCGTTGGCCATCACCTGGACCGCGATCATGGTCAGCGCCTCTGCCTGGGTGGGATTGACCTTGCCGGGCATAATGGAAGATCCGGGTTCGTTTTCCGGTAGTTCCAATTCGGCGAACCCGGCGCGGGGGCCACAAGCCAGCAGGCGAATGTCGTTGGCGATTTTATACAGCGACACGGCCAGCGTTCGAAACGTGCCGGACAACTGGACCAGCGCATCGTGCGCGCCCTGCACGGTGAATTTGTTCGGAGCCGTCACGAACGGCAAGCCGGTCAACGCCGCGATTTCCGCAGCCACGGCCTCGGCAAAACCTGCGGCGGCGTTGACCCCCGTGCCAACGGCAGTACCGCCGAGCGACAAACGAAAGACCTGCTTCAGCGCGTCATCAATGCGCTCCAGGTTGTCGTCCAGCATGCCGACGTAACCCGACCACTCCTGCCCCAAGGTAATCGGCGTGGCGTCCTGTAGGTGGGTGCGGCCAATCTTAACAATGTCTTTCCAGTCGTCGGCCTTCGCGCCGATGGCATCGCGCAGCGCGGTGACGGCCGGCACCAGGCGTCCGGTCACGTTTGTCACGGCTGCAATACACATCGCCGATGGAAACGAATCGTTGGACGACTGCGACATGTTGACGTGATCGTTCGGATGCACTGGCGCTTTACTACCGACCGCGGTGCCGGCGAGTTGGCATGCTCGGTTGGAGATGACCTCGTTGACGTTCATATTGAATTGGGTGCCGCTACCGGTCATCCAGACGTGCAGCGGAAACATATCATGATGCTGACCGGCAAGAATCTCGTCGCACACGTGCACGATCAACGCCCGCTCAGGGTCGGACAGTCGACCACCTCTGTTATTGACGATCGCGGCGGCTTTCTTCAGCACGGCGTAAGCAGTGATCATCTCCCGGGGCATCAGATCCTGGCCAATACTGAAATAGGTCAGCGAGCGCTGCGTTTGCGCGCCCCATAGTTTATCGGCGGGAACCTCCACAACCCCGAGACTATCGGTTTCTTTTCGAAATTCAGTCATGACCGGCCTCCTGCCAGCGGCAGATAAGGCTATGACCCGGGTGCGTTTCCAGTCGGGTCGCTGTCAACGACGATTGATTGGGATCGCACAGCGCACCGCCTCCAATGCCCGAACGCCGTCGCTGGCGTCCACCGCCAGCCAATCGCCGGGGCCGGGATTATTCTCCGCTGATCGCCGCAACACCGAAACGGTGGCATCCGAGGCATCGCCCTTGCGAGTACTGATGCGCTGTTCCAACACCGCCAGCGGCGCCTTTAGCCAAACCCCCAGAAAGGGCACTCCGATCTGCCGCCCCATGTCCGCCAAATCAAGCCGAACCGCCGGGTCCAGAAACGTTGCATCCACGATCACGGCGTGACCCGATTCCGCGGCCAGGCGTGCCTGTTCAATCACCGCTCGGTTGGTCGCCGTGTTGGCTTCTGGTGTATAGGCATTCTGTCCGAGCCGATCCTCGGGCCCAACACCGAACAACCGTTTGCGCGTCTCATCGCTGCGCACGATCAGCGCGCCCGGCGCCGCGCCCAGTGCCGGTCCCAGCGCTCGGGCCAGGGTGGATTTCCCGGTCCCCTGTAGTCCGCCGATGGCAATGACCACGGGCGGGGCGGGATCGAGATAGTCGCGCGCCGCTACGAAATAGGGCGAGACATCCTGACCCGTCGCCTTCAGCACATGCGCCCGTATCATCGCCCGCTGAGACAGGAATACCGGCAAGCCCCGCATCGCGATGTCACCGGTGCGCGCGACATAGCGGTTCATCACGCGGTTGGCGGCGCCGCGTCCGACCCGGCGATCCAGGTCCATCAGCAGGAACGCGAGGTCGTAGCCGACATCGATCGTGGCGAGGTCCTCGTCGAACTCCAGCGCGTCGAACGGGACGGGTTTGCCATGCCATACGCACAGATTGCCCAGATGCAGGTCGCCGTGGCAGCGGCGCACACAGCCTCGGGCTGATCGATCGGCCAGCCACGCACGGAGGCTTTCGATCGCGGTGTGCATCGTCTTCTGCCATGCGGCCACGTCCGACGCGGGCAGTCCGGCGGCTAGGGCCGAATGCACATTCCCGTCGGTGATGCGCACCAGGGTCGCTGGGCTGTCCCGGTTCGCGACGGGCGGCAATCGGGCGTGGTAGGCGGCGACGCAATCGCCCAGATCGTCGAGCAGCCGGGGCGTCAACGCGTTTCGGACGGCTATCACATCCAGGAAATCATCACCGGGAACCGGCGCCATGCGCAGGACCCAGTCGATGACGTTCTCTTCGCCGAAGCCGAGGCTACCGTCGGGGCGGCGTGAGACAGCAACGACGTCGCGATAGATCTCGGGCGCCGCCGGCTTATTAATCTCCAGTTCGCGCCGCAGGAAATGTTCGCGCGCATTCAGCGTTGAAAAATCCAGGAACGGCATCCGCACCGCCTTCTTGAGCTTCCAGACGGTGTCGGCACCAATAAACACGGCCGAAATATGGGTTTCCGTGGGCGGCCGGCCAGCCAGTTCGGCCAAAAAACGAGCCGCCTCGTGCTGCTCCCGCGGAATGGTCATGATGCTGGTATGCCGGTGACGCAAGCGACCATCGCACGGTGTGGTGCCGACCGGGACCTGGCAAGTTGCTGGTCAACGTCTGTAATATCGGCGCACATGCGGCTGATAGGTCCGAACATTCCGGGATGCCTCGATTGGTGAAACCGGAGCATAACGCTTTGCGCCGAACTCGTCAGGGTGCGGCAGGATGTCCGAACGCGGGTGCACCCCGCACAATGATCACGCAATCTTCGTATGGTCGTCACGGCTATCGTTTATCGTCAGCCCCTTTCGAAGAGCGAAGGTCCGTCCACATGCCGCAGGAAGACACCAGCCCGACCCGTCGAACCGTGTTGTCCGGTGCGGCTGCTTTGGCGCTCACCGCGTCCATCACCAGCCCGTCCCGCGCCCAAACATCAGCCGCAACGCCGGCTGATTCGATCGCCCGGGGATTGGTGTTCGACGCCGACAGCAATCCGCGCACCGGCGTCGCCGGTGTCATGGTGTCCAACGGCCTGGATGTTGTGAAGACCGGTTCGGACGGAAGCTGGTCGTTGCCGGTGCGGGACGGAGACTCGGTGTTCGTGGTCAAACCGGCGGGCTGGGCGCTACCGGTCGATACGGCAACCAATCTGCCTCAGTTCGCGTATGTTCATGCCCCGGACGGCTCCCCCGACCTTGGGTTCCGGTTCGCCGGGATGTCCCCGACCGGCCCTTTGCCCCCCAGTATCGATTTTGGTTTGCACCGCAGGGACGAACCTGGCCGGTTCGATGCGGTGTTGTTCACCGACCCGCAGCCGGAAAGCCTGAATGAGGTCGGCTACATCCGCGATGATGTCGTCTCGATGGTGGATGCGTCGCACGCGGCGTTCGGCATCACCCACGGCGATATCATGTTCGACGACCTGTCCTATTACCCCCGCTACAACCGGATCGTTGGCACCATCGGGCTGCCCTGGTTCAATTGTCGCGGCAACCACGACATGAACCTGGAGGCCCCCGACAACACGCACGCGGCCGAAACCTTCAAGCGGGTGTTCGGCGCTCGCTGGCACGCATTCCAGCACGGCGGTGCGACGTTCATCCTGTTGGACAACGTCGATTTCCTCGGCACCGACCCGTCGAAACCGAACGGTTTCGGCAAATACCGGGGCTTTTTCGGCGACCGCCAGTTGGGTTTCGTCCGCAACGTGCTGGCGAACGTCCCGACCGACAGCCTGGTGGTGATCAGTTTCCACATCCCGCTGAAGACGCTGGCAGCCTCCGACGCGGCCAACAACACGGTCGATATGCAGGCGTTTCTCAGCGCGATCGGCACCCACACCAACACGGTCAGCTTCTGCGGCCACACCCATACGAACGAGCATTGGTATTTTTCAGCCGCAGACGGCTATGCGGGCGGCACCCATCACCACCACATTCTGGCGGCAGTGTCGGGAAGCTGGTGGTCCGGCCCGTTCGACGCCCGCGGCATCCCGATGGCGATGCAGTCTGACGGTTCCCCCAACGGCTTCCACATCTTGTCGGTCGATGGCGGGTCCTACACGACGACGCTGGTGCCGGCGCACGACCCCGCGCGCGGCCAGATGCGGGTGATGCTGGACAGTCAGGTGCACGGGCCGGACAAAGATGTCATCCGCGACTACCATCCTGGCGCCCTGCTGTCCGGACCGATCGCCGCCGCCGCCGTGCCATCGACCCGCCTGCTGGTGAATTTCTTCGACGGCGGCCCTCGCTCGACAATCGAGGTCTCGGTCGGTGGCCGGCCTTACAGCCCATTGGCAAAAATCGAGCGGCTGGATCCGTTCGTGGTAGAAGTTTACGCCCGCAATCCCGACACCAGGAAGTCCTGGGTTGAGGCTGGGAAATCCAGCCACCTGTGGCAGGGCGGACTGCCCTCTGACCTGGCGTCCGGAACCCACCGCGTGGCGGTGCGGGCCACAGACGAATACGGGCGCGTCCATGCTGCATCAATGGTGCTGGAAGTCACCGGGTAGAGCGCCTCAGTGGTCCACGGCCGCCTCGCCCCCGCGCGCCCATTCGTTGACCAGGGTGTAGCCGATGCCCAACAGCACCGGCCCCAGGAAGATTCCGAGCAGTCCGAACGCCAAGGCGCCACCGAGTACGCCCAGCACCGTCAGCAGGAACGGTAACTGCGCACCACGCGAAATGAACCACGGACGGATCAGACTGTCGGCACCGGTGATCGCGCCACCGCCATAAACCGCGAGAAAGATCCCCCAGCCGAGGTGACCAGTACCCAATAGCCACAAGGTGGCCGGAATCCAGACGATGGGTGCGCCGACCGGCAGCACCGACAGCACGCCGGCGATACCGCCCAGCAGCACCGGCCGGGGAACCCCCGACAGCCACAGCCCGAAGGCGGTCAGAATGCCCTGCACCACCGCTGTGCCCAGAATGCCGTAAACCACGCCCCGGACCGTCGCGCCGGTCACCGTGATCAACCGGTCGGCCTGTAGGCCCGCGATGCGGTGCAGCAGCAGGCGTAGCCGGTCGGCGATCGGCTCTCCGTACATGTAGAAGAAGAACGAAGCGAACAACGACAGCAGGAACATCAGCACGCCGTTGGCGATGCCCAGCAACAGACCAAGGCCGTTCTCGACCACGATGCCGAAATAGGGGCGCAATGCGTCCAGCATCACACTGATATCGGCGGCCCAGCGGTTCCACAGATCGCCCAGCGTGTTGCCGATCAGCGGGATATCGAAGACCCACGGTGGCGAATCCGGCAAGCCGGCGCGCAGTCCATCCATGATCACATGCCGAAGTTGCGACACATCGTCGGCACTGCCCGGAGCCGCGACGCCGATCGGCAGCACCAGGACGATTGCGGTTAACGCCACCATCAGCAGCGCGGCCCCGGTGCGAGGCAGCCGCAGGTGCTGGCGGAACCATTCGTACACCGGCCAGGTCGTGTAAACCAGGATACCCGCCCACAGCAGGGCCGAAAGGAACGGATACAGCACCAGCACGCAGCCGATCGCCACCCCTCCCAAAAGCAGGCCCATCAGTATCCGTTCCGCGATCATGCCGCTCCATTCGCGATTTCTCGCATATCCGGCGGTCGCCACCCCTGGCCAAGCCCATCGCCCGGCTGTAGCGTCCACCCCCGCTGATGTCAGTCGTTGCGTGTTTCGGGCGGGCAGACAAGGGGGCGCCGTTTTATCGCCGCCCCCGGCCATTGTCGTCCGCCGTCGCCACCCGCGCATGCCAACGCAGAACCAGTGGGAGAAGGAAGTCCGTCATGCCGCGTTTAGCCGCCAACCTGTCGATGATGTTCAACGAGGTGCCGTTCCTGGACCGCTTCGCCGCCGCCCGACGCGCCGGCTTCGAGGGTGTGGAGTTTCTGTTCCCCTACGAATTCCCCGCCGCGGTGCTGCGTGAACGCCTCAGCGCCGAGGGCCTGACCCAGGTCCTGTTCAACATGCCGCCCGGCGACTGGGCCAATGGCGAGCGCGGCATGTCCAGCATTCCCGGCCGTCAGGCGGATTTTCGCGAATCGGTCAAAAAGGCGCTGGACTACGCTGCGGTGCTGGACTGCCGGCAGATCCACTGCATGGCCGGAATCGTGCCAGCGGGCGTGTCGCTGACCACCGCGACGGCGGTGTATGCCGCCAATCTGGCCTGGGCCGCGGAACAGACGCTGGCCGCGGGGGTGCGGATCGTGATCGAGCCGATCAACCATCGCGACATGCCGGGCTATTTCCTGAATACCCAGGCCCAGGGCGCCGCCATCGTCGAAGCGATCGGCCGCGATCGCCTCGGGCTTCAGTTTGACGTTTATCATGTGCAGACCACAGAGGGTGACATCACCAAGCGCATGGAACAATTCATGCCGGTGATCAGCCACATGCAGATCGCCGACGTGCCCGCGCGGAACGAGCCGGGGACCGGCGAAATCGGCTGGCGCTACGTCTTCCGCCGCATGGACGAGCTTGGCTACACGGGTTGGGTCGGATGCGAATACCGCCCGGCCGGAGATACCGTCGCGGGGTTGAACTGGCGCGAGCGGTTCGACGTTTGAAGGTCGATACCCGCCTCCACCACCCTCATGGCCGGCCCCCTCGTCATGACCCGGGCTCCCCTCCTCCATCATGACCCGGCTTGTCCCCCGTCATGGCCCGGCTTGTCCGGGCCACCTGTTGCGGCACTCAGCGGCGATAGTTGGATCGGACAAGCCGACCATGACGGCGGAGTGAAAACCCGATTAACCAAAATAGATACTTTAACGGAGCAAACGACATGAAGATCGGATTTATCGGCCTGGGCATCATGGGCCGCCCGATGGCGATGAACCTCAAAAATGCAGGCCACGACCTGATCGTGCCGGAGCGGTCCAGCCTGACCGATGAAATCCGCGCCGCCGCCACGGTTGTCGCGACCCCCAAGGACGTCGCCGCCGCCGCCGAGGTGGTGATCCTGATGGTGCCCGACACCCCCGACGTCGAAGCGGTCCTGTTCGGCAAGGATGGCGCGGCGGAGGGCCTGCGGGCCGGCACGCTGGTGATCGACATGTCCTCGATCAGCCCGATCGAGACCAAGGACTATGCCAAACGGATCAACGGGCTGGGTTGTGCCTATCTGGATGCCCCGGTTTCGGGCGGCGAGGTCGGCGCCAAAGCCGCCAGCCTGACGATTATGGTCGGCGGCCCTGACGATGCCTTCGCGGTGGCCAAACCGCTGTTCGACCTGCTGGGTAAGAACATTACCCATGTCGGATCCGAACCCGGTGCCGGTCAGGTTTGCAAGGTGGCGAACCAGATCATCGTCGCGCTGAACATCCAGGCAGTATCAGAGGCGTTGGTGTTCGCCTCCAAGGCCGGCGCCGATCCCGCCAAGGTCCGTCAGGCGCTGATGGGCGGATTCGCCTCCTCTCGCATCCTGGAAGTCCATGCCGAACGCATGCTTAACGGCACGTTCAACCCCGGATTCAAGATCAAGCTGCACCAGAAAGACCTGAACCTGGCGCTGTCTTCCGCCAAGGCGCTCAATCTTTCGCTGCCCAACACGGCCATTGCGCAGCAGATGTTCGCATCCTGCATCGCCCATGGCGGGGCGGAGTTGGATCACTCGGCGCTGATCCTGGCCATCGAAGGCATGGCAGCGCACAGCATTCGCGAAAAGAGCTGATCACCATAAATGAGGCGAAACGAGTCGCACCGCATGAAAGGGGATTGAGTTTTGGTGCGTGCCCGCCATAAACTGCGCACCACGCGCGAATTCTGAGACGACTCCGACCCGGGATTGTGTGATTTCCGGGTGGCCGTCGTCTCGATTTCCCGCTAAGGGGCGATCTATCAGTTAGTTACTCGTTTGAGTTGCGTAGGGGCGGGCATTCGATGTCGATGCGTTTTACTGAGATCGGACAACAACTTAGGGCGTTTCGCCTGGAGTCGGGCCTGCGCGCCGAAGAGATCGCTGCACGGCTGGGTGTGTCCCGGGCGGCGCTGTATCGCTACGAAAAAGGCGAGGTCATCAAGCTCGACACCATCAAGCGCCTCGCCGAACTCTTGAAAATTTCGCCGCTGTCGCTATTGGGAATCGGGGTTGAGTACTACAATCGCCCGATCGGCTATTTTGAACGGGTACGACAGATCGAGGAAACCGCCGACCAGGTCCTGCAATTGGCTGGCCCGCTGTGCTATCTGACCACGTCCGACGCGTACGATAACGCCCTGGCGGATGCGTTCGAGGAATCCGCCGATCAGGCCGGCGCCGAACGGATGGCGATGCGCAGCACGGCCGAACAGGTCCTCGGCATTCTCGCCGCTCGGAAGCGCATGTATGCGATGCGGCGTCCCAGCATTATCGCCATGGTGTCGCTGCCTGCGGTGCAGCGCCTGATCGAGGTGGGTATCGTCAGCGGATCGCCGAACATGTCCGAGCGCGTCAGGCGGACCTGCCGCGACGTGGCGATGCAGGAGGTCGCGAATATTGCCACGCTGATGGAAACTGAGCCAATGGGTCTGCAATTCGGCCTGCTGGCCGGGTCGCCGCCAAGTTCCTCGTTTGAAATTTTTCGCGCGCGCGATCGAGTCAACCTGGGAATCAATCCGTTCCGCACGGATACGCATCCGGGCGCGCAGACCGGGGTCGCGATGATCACCGGTGCGGACGAAGCGATCGCGGCCCATCAGCGCGTGGCCGAGGCCAGTTGGCGCGAAGCGATCAAAGGGCCCGCGGGCGCCGTCAGGTTGCGCCAGATGCTGAATGCGACCTCGGCGTTCGCTTAATACGTCTTCACGCTGACGGGACAGGCGAATACGCGCCGTATGGTCGCGGCTCGACCCGCCGTCGTCCGCACCGACCTGTCGCACAAGCGCATTTGATGTCCGGCACCTGAGAATAGATTTTCTAAAAACCATAGTTTCTGTCTATGGTTTTTGGAATCATTGCAGGTTGGCGCATGCCCGACGAAGGCACGGTGGCCAGGACATGGCGCCCATTCGGCGCAGCGATTCGATATGTGTATCGCTGTATTGAAATCAGGGACGGTCCCTCGTCCTGGTTCCGTGCGGGCAAGCGCTGGTTCGGGGCGGCTTCCGGGCCGGACAAGGCCGCCAAACCGGCCGAAAACGCAGTGCATGAACGAAACATGGAATCCCTCGGGCGCGTCACCGCTGGCGTTGCCCACGATTTTAATAACCTACTGACCGTTGTCCTGGGTAACGCGGCGTCGCTGCGAGCGCACGCCGAAGCATGTGGCGATACACCGGCCGCGCAACGAGCGGAGGTGATAGAGCGAGCCGCCGAACGCGGCGGCCGTCTTGCCGGGCAATTGTTGGCCTTTTCCCGCAAGCAGATCCTTCGCCCGGAGACGGTCTCGGCCTACCGGGTCATCGCCGCGACACACGACCTGCTCGCGCAAGCGGCCGGGGAGAAGGCCAGGGTCCTACTGCATGCCGATCCGGGATTGTGGAATTGCCGCGTCGATCCGGGTCAGCTTGAATCCGCGATTCTCAATCTCGTGCTGAATGCGCGCGACGCGATGCCGGCTGGCGGCAACATCACGATATCTTGCCACAATGAACGATCTCGTCAAATCGCCGCTGGCACGCCGGAGCATCGATCCGGCGACTATGTCCGCATCGCGGTCAGCGATCCGGGTGCGGGCATTCCGCCCGAATTGCGGGAGAAGGTGTTCGAGCCGTTTTTCACCACTAGGCCGATCGGTCAAGGCAGCGGGCTTGGCCTGGCTCAGGTGCACGGTTTTGCCGGTCAGTCCGGCGGCTGGGTCGATCTGGATAGCGCGGTTGGCCGTGGGACCACCGTGCATTTGTTTTTGCCTCGTTCCATTGGCCCGCCGTCTGGTTGGGTTCCGAAAGCGGACGGTGTGGAATCGGTTGGTGGCAACGAGCCGGTCATGGTGGTGGTGCCGCGTCCGGACGAGCGCGACGCCATCTGTGGGCAACTGAACCGAGCAGGATTTCGGGCGTTCGGGGTGGCGGACAGTGCGGCGGCGTTCGCCCATTTGGCATCGAACGAAAAAATCGATGCTGTCCTCACCGGCGCCAGTCTGACCGGCGGTGTCAGCGGTGTGGCGCTGGCACGCAGTGCGCTCCAGGCCAGGCCCGGTCTTTCCGCCATCGTGATCGGGGACCGGCATGGCGAATCAAAAAGCGGCGTCGCGGAGCGCCTCGAGTTCATCCCGCTTTCCCATCGTTCCACCGATCTCGTACGCGTATTGGCGGCGTCCCTGGCGGCCAATACGTTCTCCATTGAAACCGAACAGCTACTGGCGGAAACCAGGAACGCCGTGTCTCGCGCGGTTTCCGCCGAGGCAGCGGCACCCGTCTCGTCCCACACGCGGCGGAGCGGTATCCGGCTCGGCGTCATGCCGTTCGTTGCGATCGGACCGGCCAGTGATCCCGCCTTTTCCGCGGGGCTTGCTGAGGAAATCACCACCGCGTTTGCGCGCTTTCGCTGGATTACCGGTCTGTCGCCGGCCTCCGTCGCGGCGCTAGGCGAGGAACCGTTGCAATCCCTTCGGTGGCACGATCTGGATCTGGACTTTCTGATCCGTGGCAGCTTTCGTAAGAAAGGAAACGACATCAGGGTGGTGCTGCGGCTGACCAATATGCGCGGAGCCGGCGAAATGACCTGGGGACGCCGGTTCGATGGTCTGTTGCCGGATGTCCTGACCCTGCAGGATCAGATCGCATCTGAGACGGCCGCCCAGATGGCGCCCGAGTTGCTGGTCTGGGAAGCCATGGAGGCGCGATCACGACCACGGGTCGATCCTGACGCTTACGACATGATGCTGCGCGCGATCCCGGCGATCTACCGCCTGGACGAGGTGGGCTTCCTGGAAGCGGGGACGCTGCTTGAACGATCGCGGACTCTGGACCCGGCCAGCGCGGCCTGTCACTCCTGGCTGGCCCACTGGTACCTGCTATCGCTCGGTCAGGGTTGGGCGCCGGATATACCAAAGGCGATCCAACGGGCCAAGGCGCTATCGGAACGCGCGGTGGCGTTAGATCCAAATGATGCGCGCGGGTTTGCGATCGCCGGGCATGTAAGGGCGTTCCTGCAAAAAGACCCGAAAGGCGCTCTGGATTTGCACGAACGTGCCCTCGCGCTGAACCCTAACCTGGCGCTTGCCTGGTGCTATTCCGGATTGACCCACTGTTACCTGGGACAGCATCGCGAGGCGATCCGCCGCGTTGAGCATGCAAAGCGCCTGTCCCCGCTTGATCCGCACGGGTTCTTCTTCGATACCGCCTTGGCGATGCCGCTGTTGCTCATCGGCCAATACGAGGCCGCGGCGCGGACGGGCCGGCAAGCTCGCGATCGGCATCCTGGATTGTCCTCGACCCACAAGCTGCTGCTGGCGGCGCTTGGCCATCTGGGGATGCGCCGGGAAGCGGCATTGGTTCGCAAGGGTCTGCTGCTATTAGAGCCGGGCTTCTCGATTGCCGCCGCGCTGGCGCGGTCGCCGTTGATGCGACGAGAAGATTTGGATTGTTACCTGCAAGGACTGCGTCTGGCGGGCGTTCCCGAGCGCTCTGGCGGACGGCGCTTTCGGTTCGCGATCACGGACGAACCTGTTACGCCGGCATTGGCACCCCCTTAAGATCCGGCGTGCGCGAAAACGGGCAAACCCCCTGCCGACGTTTCCTGGCTGCAACAGCGTACGAACCGAATGGCCGGTCGCGGTCCAGGGTGGGGCCGGCGATGGTGGCATGGTACGCATCCCAGTCATCGCCGCTCATGCTGTCCATATCGGGCACGATCGCGGTGGCACTGAGGGTTTGCTCCGCATAGGCCTGACGCGGCAACGGCTGCACCTGCAGCAACGGAAAATCTGCTCGCAAATGCACCGGTTTATGGGTTCGGGTCAGGCGCAGATTGGTAAACAGCGGCCCGAACCAGGTATCGGTTTCGACGATCCCTTCGTACAGGCAGTAGCCTCCCGGCGGCGGCAGGTTGGCGGGCGGGCGCACCAGCAGGCTCCATCCCGGGGCCGTGCTGGCCATCAATCCGGTCCAGATTTGCACGACGCCGGGTTCCGGCAGCGCGGTCAGAAACGGCGGCGCGCAGCCTTCCAGGGCCTTCGGCGCGGCGTCGTCGAAGGTTCGGGAAAAGTCCGGGAACTGTGCGGCCGGCGACAATTTCATCCAGTCGGTGGCGCCATCGAAATACCAAAATATGTCGTGTCCGTCCCAGATCAATTGCAGGTCCAGCGGGCAGAATACCCACCAGCCGTATCCCGCCGCGCTGGTCACGGCATCGCAATAGCGATAGGCACGAGTCGGCAATGTTCCGATGGCCGACCTGTCTGCCCGCTGTGGAGGACGCGCCTGTTCCACCAGCCGATGAAACCGCAGTTGCGGGGAGGTATTCAGCATGATGCGGTTTCCAGTCGGGCACAGATATTGGGAAGCGACTAATTGAAACAGAAATGATTTTAATACCAATCGACCTTGGCAATGGCGTGCGGCTATTCCACATCCGTCATGGCCCTCCCCCGATCAAGTCGCGGGAGGGCCATGACGACGAGAGCCCGGAAGCGGTGGCTGATATAAACTTAAGGCGGCGCACATCCAGTCGACACCCGCAACGGTGCCGAGGCCGCGTCGAAACGCATTTCTTGCTTCGACGCGGGGCTTGATTACTTCTGGTTGGGAAGGCGGCACGCGGCGCCGAAGCTGATGCGACCGGTATCGGCGACCCCGGACAGAGGACGCGGCGGCACGGAGAAGCGGGTGGCAGCGAGCATGGATTCCGGCCGGGGAAGATCGTCGTTGGATGCGATAGAATCGTCGTTTGAAACGAAGACGGGAGCGGTCATCACATTATCCTTTCCAGGTGGCTGGCCTGGATTACCCGCTTGCTGCTCAGGGTAGCAATAAAAAACTCACGAATGCGTGAACACTTTAATTTTCCGGATAGATAACAAGTACAGTTGTTAAATGAAATCCGTTATGCGGCCGGTTTGTCGCCGTGTGGCCTGGCCGGTCATTCGGCCGGTTGCGCTCGCCTCACCACCATCAGCGGCACCAGGAAGAACACCAGCGCGGTCGCCGCCGCCGACACGATGATCAGCGGCGTGAGCTGTTCGTTAAAAACATGCTGATACAGCACCGATCCCAGCGTATCGGATAACGGTCCGGTCAGGTTCATGATCGACATCATGGCGGCGAAGGCGAAGCCCTCGGCCCCTTCCGGGCAGGATTCGGCCGCCAGAGACATGGTCGCGACCATCGCGATCATGCTGGTAATTCCGCCAAACAGCCAGATGATCACGGCTGTGGCCGGGCTGGCCAAAGCCAGGTACGAGAGTGTACTCAGCACGCCGCCGAGGATGCTCAGGCGCAGCAGGGTGATGCGGTCCAGGCGATTCAGCCGCCAGCGATACAGCACGCCGCCGATGATCCAACCGCCGGCCGCGATCGCCGATAGCTCGCCGATAAAGCCCTGCGAAAAACCGAGGCGATCACTCATTTGGAAATACAACGGCGTACCAAAACCGGGACTGAAATAATACAGAAACAGAAAGCCACCCACAAACCAAAGATTCCGGCTACGAAACACACTCATCAGTGCGCGCAGACGGTCACGCAGCGCGTTCAGGTCGATGCGAGCGCGCGGCTCCTGGATCAGCCAGACCCCACCGATGATAGCCATGGGGGCAACCGCGGCGATCGAGGCAGCGACATGCAAAGCGCCAACCGGGGACAGAATTTCAATCATGTACCCCGCAATCAGCACCGAAACCATCTGGGCGATGTTGAACCAGAGCCATTGCTGGTTCACGAAGCTGCCGGTGGTGTTATTTTTCTGGCCGGTTTCGACCAGCAGCGCGCCGCACAGCGTACTGGAGATCGCCATCGCGAAAGCGGTGACGGTCAACGCCGGAATCATCGCCGTCGTGGTGTCGATCGTCGCGACCCAGGCAAATGCCAGGACGGCCGCGACATTGGCCAGCAGCAGATACGGCCGCCTGCGATAGCCGAACAACGGCACGAAATCCGAGATCGCGCCCCACAGCGGTTTAATGACCCACGGCAGGTCCAGAATCGCCAGGGAGGTGCTGATCGTCACCGGGTTCCAGTGCAGGCTTTCTTTCAGCCAATGCGACAGCGGCTGCCACATAATGCCGGATTTAGCCTGACCGATGCCCTCTACCGCATAGACGATGGCGAAGAACCACATGGTGCGGCTGATGGCGGGGTTGCTTGTTGGCATGCTGCATTGTGGGCGAGGCGGCGGTTCGCCTCAAGAAGGGAATCGCCTGTCAGGATCCTATCGCTGCGTCACCGCGACCGGTCCGGTCGTCACCATGTTCAGTTTCCAGCCCGCGGCCCGGGTATTGTCCAGTTTCAACTGACTGGTCACAAAGCGCAGCCGATCCGCGTCTGTGCCCTTCGCCGTGCAGAAGCGGTCCTGCAGGAAAAACGGCGGGATCGCCTGATAATACAAGGTCGCCTCGACCTTTGCCGGCACCCCGGACATTCTGGCCATCGGAATCCGATACACGAACGTGTCGCCGCCGCCGGCCGTGTAGGCCGGATCGTTGCCGATACCGATCGCCCCCGCATCCTCCGCCATGTCAGCCTCGGCACCCAACGCGCGGCTGATCAGAATGCGTTGATCCAGCGGCAGGAAGCCCTTCGGCAGCAACCGGTTGTCCTTCAACGTGCCGCAGACCGACAGGAAGCTTGTGGTCAAAGCACCCGATGCCGGGGCATGGCGTCCGCACTGAGCGTCCGCCCCGGGGGCGGTGACGAGTTCCTGGAATATCTGCACCTGGTCTTGCTGTCCGATCTCTTGATAGTGCGGCTGATACGGCTGACCGCCGATGCGTCCCGAGCAATCGTCGTTCCACCAGAATTCGCCGGCGATCGGCTTGCCGTTCTCGTCGATCAGTACGCCGGCCGGGTTGGTGCGGCCGGATTCCCACAGCACCGCGCCGCTCGCATCCAGCACCCGGAAATCGACGAACGACCGGCGGAACCCGACGCCGGAGGGGAATTTGTGGCCGGTTTCATTGGTCACGGTCACGCTGGTCTGCAACGCGTTCGCATCGACAGCGGTGTCGCCCACCGCGATCGTCGCCGTCGTGTTCGACGCCTGATCCAGCATCGTCTGTTCCGTCAGCTCCAGGGGAGGCACGCCCTTGCCGGTCAGCATCGGGTCCTTCACCGGGATGCCAAGCACATCGTTAAACTGCTTCGCTATTTCGACAAAAAACACGTTCAACCCGACCAGCAGATGTTTCGAAAAGCCGACACGCACCGGCAGGTCGATCTCTGACGCCGGCGCGCCGTTTTCCACCTGCGGGAAAGTGCTGTGCTCCTGGATGCCCGCGATCTTGCTGCGGAATGGAACGCCTTTCGCATCCGCGCTCGGCATGTGGCAATCCTGGCAGGATTTCGCCCGCGCGCCGGCCCCGAACGGCAGTTTACCATCGGGCGTGTCGCCGGTGCGGTAGGCGCTGAACGCCCACTCCGGATAGGTCGTCTGTTCGTAGCTGTGCGCGATCACCCTGGTCCCGTCCAGCACCGGCAGATGCACCGTATGGCAGGTCCCGCAGACCTCGGACGATTTGATGGTTTCGCTGTGTTTGGGGACAATTCCCAGCGCGTGCCGCATCGGAGTTTGTTTCGGGTCCGCAAACGGGCCGTACACATCGTCGGGGGAACCGATGAAGAAGCTGCCGCTGAAGGTGCGGGCGAATCCTGTGTTATCCGGGTTCAGGAAATCCTGCCGCTGGGCAATGCAGTGATTTTGCGGCTCGCGGGAGAAACGAACGGTATCGGCTTTGCCGAGGACCATGTGATGACAGGCCTCGCAGGACACGCCGTCACGCGCCAGGCCGCCAAAATGCGATAGTGCCACCTGTTCCTTGTTTTCACTTGGAAACGGGACCGCGTTGACCATGTCACGCAGGAATTCCGGGCATGCGTCGCCTTTGGCGGTGTCGATGGCGAACTGGCGTTGGCCCTGGATGCCATGGCAGCCCAGGCAGGTGTTTTGGATGACGGTGGACTGGTCGGGATGAAACGTCTGTGTCTCACTGGCGATCTGCGAAAAGAAGATCGGGTCGCGACCGGCGAGGCCCATCGGGCTGGTGCGCCAGGTCCCGTACGGGGAGAAATTGAACAGGATTGCTGTGTCACCGGTCGCATCCGGGACCGGAGCGGTCATTTCGAACTGTAGTCCGGTGCCTCCCGCGCTGTGGCAACCAACGCACTGATCGGACGTGACGAAGGCATGCGCCTGTTTCGGGCCATGGCCGGAAATCCAGGCGTTGTCGTAGGTTTGCGAGGGCATTTTCAGATCTTCAGCCAATGGCTGCGTGCCGAACGCCGGCAGATTGAGGGCCACCATGAAGGCTGGATTGACGCCCGTCGGTGCCACCTCCCTGGCGTCGTCCTGCGGTTTTGGCGCCAGAGCCGGTGGCAGGCTGCCAAAGCTTTGCGTCTGATAAAAATTTTGTTCCAGGAACGACAAATAGGTGCCGGGTTCGCCCTTGATGTTGCCCAGGCTCGCGAAGCTTAGGTTATCGCGGGCGGACGCATGACAATTCAGGCAGTATTGACCGAAACCCATAGCTGGCAGCCCGTTGGAGGCGGAGGGCGGATAATCCGGAACGTAGGGTTCGGGTTTTCCACCCTTAACCGCCGGCCAACCGTAATAGCCCCAAAACCACCCGTCATTTGACGCGGCATTGTCGCGGATCATGATTGCCGCGCCTTGCTCCACCGGCTTTAGCTTCATCAGATCCGGCACCCGACATGCGGCGGCCGGGGTAGAGTTGTACATCTCCTTGATCATGATAGCGCCATCCGGCACCGGAGTCGGATTGACCACCGCGGGGGCGCCCTCGGGCCGGTTCGTCTTCAGCCAGGCTATCATTTCGGGTGAATACCAGATCAGCACCGGCATGTGAGTGGCCTGATAGCTGCCGGTCCACACCCCCTTATTCAGTGTGCCAAAGAACGGACCCGCGTCGCGCACGGTCTTGTCCATCTTCCATCCGGACTCCAGCCGGCGGTGGCAATACCGGCCGATGAACTGATTGAGCTTTTCCTCATACTGATCCAGTGGCAGCGCGCTCGGTCTGCGCACCACGGGATCGAGCGCGGCGCAGACCGTCGGATCGGCCGGCGGAAGCTGCCGCGTGGTCTGTTCGTCCGGGCAAAGATTGGAGGCGCGCACGCCGGTCGCTCCCAGCGTCAGCGCCAGTGCAACAGCCGCCAGACGACGGAAGCCAAACAACCCGGACATGGACCGAACCCCCCGATACGATCCACCGGACGCGAGGCATCATTGCGATGCGGCCGATGTGCCGGTACCGTATCATTGCTTTGTCGGGCGGGTCCAGGGGCGAAACGACCGCACGCACCCGATCCGTTATCCAGGGGCCGGCCCGGACACGGGCACGTTGGACCCGAACACCGAATTGGAATCGCTTTGATGTCCAGACTCCCGGCCGGTCAGCCGATCGGAAACTACCGCCGGCCGAACATCGTCTCGATATCGGCTTTCGACAGTTTCAGTACCGTCGGGCGGCCGTGACTGCACGTCGCGGCCCGCGGCGTGTCTTCCATCTGCCGCAGCAGCGCGCTCATTTCCGCCGGCGCCAGCTTGCGGCCGGCTCGGATGCTGCCATGGCAGGCCATGCGGGCGATGACACCATCAATGCGGGCGGACAGCACGGTTTCCTCGTCCATATCGGCGAATTCGTCGGCAAGGTCGCGCAGCAGCGGGCCGGCTTCGGTGGTGCCGAGGGCGGCCGGCAGGGCGCGCACCAGGATTGCGCCGGCGCCGAACTCTTCCAGCTCCAGCCCCAGCCGGGCGAGGTCATCGGCGCGCGCGACCAGGCGTGCGACGTCGCCGGCCGGCAGATCGACCACGGCCGGCAGCAGCAGCGGCTGGCTACGAACACCGCCGTCCAGCATTTGCGCGCGAATGGCTTCGTGGGTCAGACGTTCGTGTGCGGCATGCTGATCGACCAGCACCAGCGACCCGTCGGCGGCGACGGCGATAATATACGTGTCCAGCACCTGCGCCACCGGTGCGCCCAACGGATAATCGGCCGACGGCGCCAGGGCGGCGAACTGCCGGGCCGAGGGGCCGGGCATGAACGGAAGCTGCGCCTCGGCCAGACTGCCGCGCGCAAAGTCCGGCGCCTCGATCGGTCCGGTCGGACGCAATTGGAGCGGCGGTGCGGGCCAGGATGGCCGGCCTGGGCGGTGCCAGGATGCAAACGATGGCGCCGGGAGCGACGGCGACGGCCCGAACCCGGTGATCGGCATAACCTGCCCGGTGCCGACGCCGAGCGCGCGGCGCAGCGAGCCGATCACCAGCGAGCGGATGGCGGCGGGGTCGCGGAAGCGCAGTTCGGTTTTCGCCGGATGTACGTTCACATCCAGTTCATCGGGCGGCAGATCCAGATACAGCGCCACGATGGCATGGCGGCCGAACGCGATCACGTCGCGATAGGCGACCTTCACCGCCGTCCGCAACACCGGATCGGCCACCGGCCGGCCGTTGACGATCAGCGTCTGCGCCACCGGAGTCGCTCGGGTGACCGCCGGCGAACACAGATAGCCACTGATCCGCAAATCGCCGCGATCTTCATTAACCGGCAGCATGACGGCGGCGGCCTCCGGCCCCAGCAGGGCGGCGACGCGGGCGGCGCGCTCCTGCACCGGAGCTTCGAACACCACACGGCCGTCGAGTTCCAGCCGGAACGCGACCTGCGGCGCCGACATCGCCAACCGCCGCACCACCGCTTCGGCATGTTCGGCTTCGATGCGCGGCGATTTCAGAAATTTGCGGCGCGCCGGGGTAGCGAAAAACAGGTCCCGCACGACGACACGGGTGCCGGCCGAACCGCCCGCCGGCGCGACGGCAGAGACGTGGCCGCCCTCCACCGAGATGACACAGGCATGGTCGGCGTCGCTTGTGCGCGATGTGATCTGCAACCGAGCCGCCGCGCCGATCGAGGGCAGCGCCTCGCCACGGAAGCCCAGCGTGGTGATGCGCACCAGCATCTCGTCGGTCAGCTTCGACGTGGCATGCCGCAACACACACAGGCCGAGTTCTTCGGCGGTCATGCCGATGCCATTATCGGTCACTTCGAGTCGATCGATGCCGCCGCCATCCAGGCCGACGACGATCCGCGTCGCGCCGGCATCCAGGGCGTTTTCCACCAACTCCTTGATGGCGGCGGCCGGCCGTTCAATAACCTCACCGGCGGCGATACGGTTGACGGTGCTTTCGGAGAGGAGGCGGATCCGCGACATCGTCCGGATCAGGACTCCCCGCGCAGGCTCAGGAAGCGTTCGATCAGCGCATTTGTGGACGCGTCGTGCCGATGGTCTTTGGCTGCGGCGGCATGGTCAGGCCGCTCCGCGATCACGTCGCGTGACCGCTCCGCGGCGGCGCCTGGCTGCAGTTCCGGCAGGATGCCGTTGGCGAGCTGCTTGCCGAGTTCCACACCCCACTGATCGAAGCTGTCGATACCCCACAGGCAACCCTGCACCGCGACCTTGTGTTCGTAGAGCGCGATCAACCGACCGAGGCTGAACGGGTCCAGCCGGGTGAACATAATGGTGTTGGACGGCCGTTCGCCGGGCGCCACGCGGTGCGGCGCGATGGCGTCGATTTCCGGCGCGGCGATCCCGCGCGCCGCCATATCGGCGCGGATATCGGCTTCGGAGCGACCATGCATCAGCGCCTCGGCCTGGGCGAAGGCGTTGGCGGCGAGGGCGCGATGCGCGTCGGGGCGGTCATGATCGGCGTTGGCGGCGAGGATGAAATCCACCGGCACCGTCCGTGTCCCCTGATGCACGAGCTGCATGAAACTGTGCTGCGCGTTGGTGCCGGGTTCGCCGAACAGGATCGGGCATGTGTCCCAGCCGACCGGTGCTCCCGACAGCATGACGTGCTTGCCGTTGGATTCCATCTCAAGCTGCTGCAAATGGGCTGGAAAGCGGCGCAGCCGTTCGTCGTAGGCCAAAATGCATTGGGTGGCGCAGCCGAGTGCATTCGTGTGCCAGATCCCGGTTAGACCAAGCAGCACGGGCAAGTTCTGGCGCAACGGCGCGTCGCGGAAATGGCAGTCCATCGACCAACCGCCATCGAGCATTTGCTGGAACTTTTCCCAGCCCACCGCCAGCGGAATGACCAACCCGACCGGCGACCACAGCGAATAGCGGCCGCCGACCCAGTCCCGGAAGGCGAACACCCGATCCGGACTGATGCCGAATGCCGCCACCGCCTTTACGTTGGTGGACAGCGCGACGAAATGCGACCCCACCGCCTGCTCGCCCAGCGCCGCGACAATCCAGGCGCGCGCCGCCGCCGCGTTCATCGCAGTTTCCAGCGTGGTGAAGGTCTTCGACGCCACCAGCACCAGGGTGCGCGCCGGGTCGAGGCCGCGCGTCGCTTCGAGGAAGGCGTGACCATCGACATTGGACAGGAAATGCGGGGTCAGTTTCGCGTCGGAACGGCCGATCGTTAGCGCCTCTGTGGCGACGCGCGGCCCGAGGTCAGAGCCGCCGATGCCGATGCTCAGCACGTCAGTGAACACCTGGCCGGTGAAGCCGCGGATATGCTTGTCATGCACCGCCACCACGAAGCGGCGCATACGGGCGCGCTCGTCACCCGCCATCGCGGCGGCGTCATCGCTGCCGTGCGGCAGGATCGCCCGTAGCCCGGCATCCTCCGGCGCCCGCAGGGCCATGTGCATGGCCGCCCGGTGTTCGGTGGCATTGACCGGCTCGCCGGCGAACAGCCGCCGGCGGAAATCGTCCAGCCCGGCGGTCTCGGCCAGAGCAAACAGCGCCTGCAACGCCACGTCATCGATCGAGGATTTCGAGACATCCAACGACACATCGTCGAACCGGGCGGTGAACCGGGCCGCCCGGTCCAGGTCGGCAGCGAACAGCGGCGTGATCCGGCGCCCGTCCGGCCGCGCGGCCAACGCGCGGAGATGGCTGAAACCAGCCTGGCGATCGGCAAAGGGAGCGATTTCGGTCTGGGTCATGGGCATTACAATAACTCCCCGGCGGTTGCAGAGAATAGCACGATATGGTGCACCGACAAGCGAACACCCCGCTCGGTGCCTCGCATCGTCATCGATCGGGAGGCCCCGCTGGGTTCGCTCACCGGCCGGCATGAAGAGGCAGGACGTGTTCGGCAGGGAGCTGCGGCGAAACGCCGCACGATGGAAAAAATTTCCACGGGCGGCCAAAAACAGGCGACGTTTTTGCTATTTCATCCTGGCGTCTTGTCAGTCCGGAAAAACCTTGCCTTTTATGCGGCATCCATACCGGCCGCGGCGATCGCGGGCGGCGGTCCAGGAACAAGGAACAGCACCATGGCATCCGAACATAAGCCGCTCGTTTTCGACCGCCCGCTGCGCGGCCGCATCTATGACAGCATTGCCGAGACCATCGGCAACACGCCGCTGGTGCGGATTCCGAAAATCCTCGCTGAGGAAGACATCACCGCCGACATCGTCCTGAAGCTGGAGTTCTTCAACCCGATCTCCAGCGTCAAGGACCGTATTGGCGTCAACATGATCGTCGAGCTGGAAGAATCCGGCGCATTGAAACCGGGCGGCACGCTGATCGAGCCGACCTCGGGCAACACCGGCATCGGCCTGGCGTTCGTCGCCGCCGCGCGCGGCTACAAGCTGATCCTGACCATGCCGGAATCGGTGTCGATCGAACGCCGCAAGATGCTGGCCTATCTGGGCGCGGAACTGGAGCTGACGCCGCGCGAAAAGGGCATGAACGGCGCCGTTGCACGCGCCAACGAGTTGCTGGCGGCAACACCCGGCGCGATCATGCCGAACCAGTTCGGCAACCCGGCCAACCCGGCGATCCACATGAAGACCACGGCCGAGGAAATCTGGTTCGACACCAACGGAGAGGTTGATGCGGTTGTCTCCGGCGTCGGCACCGGCGGCACGCTGACCGGCATTGCACAGGCGCTGAAACCCCGCCGTCCCGGCCTGAAGATGATCGCGGTGGAGCCGGTGGCCAGCCCGGTGTTGTCCGGCGGCAAGCCCGGCCCGCATCCGATCCAGGGCATCGGCGCCGGCTTCGTGCCGGATGTTCTCAACACCGAGGCGATCGACGAGGTGATCCAGGTCACCAACGAGGAAACCCTCGCCACCGCCCGCCGCCTGGCTCGGACCGAGGGCATCCCGGGCGGGATTTCGTCGGGTGCGGCCCTGGCCGCGGCGTTGAAACTGGGCAAGCGCCCGGAATACGCCGGCAAGCGGATCGTGGTGATCATCCCGTCGTTTGCTGAACGTTACATCACCACGGTGTTGTTCGAAGGGCTGTAAGTCATTCCAGAGCGTCATGGCCCGGATCCGGGTCATGACGCTCTGGTTCAGACCCGGATCTATTAAGTACCGATCTTACCCGTATACTTCTCCAGCACCGCCCACGCATCGGCGCCGTATTTCGCCTTCCATTTGTCGTAGAAGCCGGCCTTGATCAGCACCTGCCGGAACGCCTCGGGGTCGGGGTCGTTGAACTCCATGCCCTGTTGTATCAGTTGCTTCCGATACGCCTCGTCAGTGGAGGCATAATCGTTACGCTGATCCTCCGCCGATCCGTTCAGATTTTTGGAAATCAGCGCCTGTACATCCGGCGGCAGGCCCTTCCAATTGCGTCCGTTCGCCAGCATGATGAACCCGTCCCACATATGGCGGGTAATCGAAATATACTTCTGCACTTCGTACAGCTTGGCGGTTTCAATATTCACCAGGGGATTTTCCTGGCCCTCGACGATTTTCGTCTGCAAGGCCGAGTAAACCTCGCTGAAATTGATGCTGGCGGGCGCGGCGCCGAACGCTTCGAACATGCTGGTCCACAGCGGACTGACCGGCACGCGGATCTTGTAGCCCTTCAGATCGTCCGGGGTGCGGATCGGGTGCGTGCTGCTGCTGATCTGGCGAAATCCGTTGTCCCAGATTTTCTCGAACCCATACAGGCCGGCCTTGCCGATCGAATCCCGGATCATATTGCCCAGATCGCCGTCCACCGCTGCCCAGACCGACTTGTAATCCTTGAACGCGTAACCGATCCCGTAAATCGAACTGAGTGGCGTGAACGTGGACAGAATGAGCCCGGACAGGGTCATGAACTCCAGCGCGCCGGAGCGGAGCTGCGACAGCATGTCGGTGTCGCCTCCGAGTTGATTGTTCGGGAAGACCGAGATCTTCACGCGTCCGTTGCTTTCCTTCAAAATCCGGTCCGCCGCTTCCTGTTGGCGGATGCTGTTCGGATGCGACATGGGGTTGTCGTTCCCCATCTTCATTTCGAATTCCGGGGCATCGCCGCGGGCGCGGATCAGGCCGGGCAGCGGCAGCATTGCGGCGGTTGTGCCAAGCAGCAGGCGTCGTGAAATCAGGCCAGTCATAACGTATCCTCCAATCGCCGGGTCATTGCAGCCCGTGCGGGCCGGACCCTGTCGGCGCCTCGGAAGAAGGTCAAGTGGGGAATTGAAGGGATTACTGTAATCGCTCCGTCAGACGTGATAGGGTGACGGATCGAGGCACGGGGGTGGCATGAGCAAACAGTTTACCGTGTGGCACCACGACCAGATCGGGTCCACCAACGATGAGGCCCGGCGACTGGCCGCGGAGGGCGCGCCGCACGGCACGGTGGTGCATGCGGACGAGCAAACCGCCGGCCGCGGCCGCCTGTCGCACACCTGGTTCAGCCCGCCCGGCAACCTGTATCTGTCGATCGTGTTGCGCACCGGACTGCCGGCTTCGCGCAGTTCTGAACTCAGCTTTCTGGCCGCGCTGGCGGTCGCCGACACGGTGGAAACGCTGTTGCCGCGCCAGATCCGCGCCATGCTGAAATGGCCGAACGACGTGCTGATCAACGGCGCCAAAATCGCCGGCATCCTGTTGGAGCAGGTTGACGACGACGCCACTGTCATGGGTATCGGCCTGAACGTGCTGGAGGCGCCTTCGAACACCGCTTACAAGACCACAACGATCGTCGCCAACGCCGGCATCGCCTCGGTCGACGGCGCCCGCGACATCCTGCTGGACCGGTTGGCCCACCATTTGTCAGCCTGGCAGGCGGAGGGTTTCCCGCCGATCCGCGAACAATGGCTCAACCGATCCTACCCGGTCGGTGCGGCGATCCGGGCAAATGCGGGCGGGCAGCCGGTCGCCGGGCACTTCGCCGGATTGGACACCGACGGGGCACTGCTGCTGGACACCAGCCAGGGCCGCCAGCGGATCGTGGCGGGCGAGGTGATGCCGGGGTAGACTGGGTGTGCGTTTGACCGGCGCGCTGGTGAGTGGGACGATCCGTCAGGACCGTCCGTCATAAGAGCAACGCCCCATGGACCAGATCGCCTCGCCCACCATCCCCGCGGCCGGGGTGTAGCCATGCCGCTGTCCAGATTTCGGATCGTGCAGATCGGTTCCGGCATCGCGCTGGATTATTGCGGCAAGCTGTTCGCCGATTTCGGCGCCGATGTCGTGAAGCTGGAACCGGCGGGCGGCGATCCGTTGCGGGCGTTTCCGCCGGTGCTAGAGAACGGCGAAAGCGGCACGTTCGCGTGGCTGAACACCAACAAGCGCAGCGTGACGGAAACGGCGGCGGCGCTGTCCGCGTTGTTGCCGGGAGCCGATGTGTTGTTGGATGGCCGCGCCCCGGGGGCAATACCGGTGACGGATGGTGCCACAACAACGATCTCCTGGTTCGGCGAGCACGGTCCCTATGCCGGGTTCGCTGGGACGGAAGCAACGATCCGAGCGCTGGGAGGACTGGTGGCTTTGACCGGCCGGGCGGAGGGACCGCCGACGCTGGCGACCGACTGCCAGTCGGGCATCGTTGCCGGTCTGGCGGCGTTTGTCGCGTCCTGCGCCGGCCTGTTCGACCGCGCGTCCGGGCAGCGGCGTTTTTCTGTCAGCATCCACGAAACCGCCGTTGCGGTGGCCGAATATGAGGCGGCAGTCGCCTGGGACGCCGGGTCTTCCCGCAAGCGGCCCGGGGTCAACCGTTTCGGGCGCAACTACCCGGTCGGGATCTACCAGACGCAACACGGCATGATCGGGGTCACCATCGTCACGCCCGGTCAATGGCGCGGCCTCTGCGACATGCTGGGGATGCCGGAGCTGGCGCGCAATCCTCGTTACGCGGTGAACACGGATCGGCTGGCGCTGGCGCACGAAATCGACGTGTTGTTTCAGCCGGTGTGGGAAACCCGCTCCGCCGTTGAATGGTTCGAACTCGCACTGGAACACAAGCTGCCGATGGCGGTAGTTCCGACCATGGCGGAGCTGTTGGAGCAACCGGTGCACCGCGAACGCGGCGCCTTCGTGCCCGTTCGGATCGGCGATGTTGCGTTCGAGGCACCGGTCCTGCCGCAGCATCTGCTGGCGACGCCGCCGCGCACCGGCGGCACCGCGCCGCTGGCCGGTGAGGACCATGCCAAGTGGTTCGTTCCCGCGCTGGATCGCGTTGTGGCTTCGGCACCGAAGGGATCGCTGCCATTACAGGGCATGCGCATTATCGATCTGACGATGGGCTGGGCCGGCCCCACCGCCGCAAGGCATCTGGGAGACCTCGGTGCCGAGATCATCAAGGTCGAGGCCTGCCAATATCCCGACTGGTGGCGCGGCACCGATCTGCGCGCCGCGTTTATCGCCGCCCAGACCTACGAAAAAATTCCCTGGTTCCAACTGATGAACCGGAACAAACTGGACGTGACGCTGGATCTGACGCAACCCGACGGCGTGGATCTGTTGAAACGGTTGGTCGCCGGTGCCGATGCGGTGATCGAGAACTATTCATCCGAGGTGCTTTCGAAACTCGGGTTGGATTACGCCGTTTTACGCGGTGTGAAGCCTGATCTGGTGATGCTGTCGATGCCGGCGTTCGGATCGAACAACGCCTGGAGCGCCTGTCGCGGCTATGGTTCCACGTTGGAACAAGCGTCTGGCCTGCCGACGATCACCGGGTTTCCGGGTGACCCGCCGACGATGAACCAGACGGCGTATGGCGATCCGATCGGCGGCTTCAACGCGGCGGCGGCGCTGATGGTCGCATTGCTGCACAAGCAAGCAACCGGCATCGGCCAAAACATCGATCTGTCGCAGGTGGAGTGCATGCTGCCGCTGGTCGCGCCAGCGTTGATCGCGCAATCCGTAACCGGCGCCACCCCACCGCGCATCGGCAACCGGCATCCGCTGTTCATGCCACAAGGCTGTTTTCGGTGCGCCGGCGACGATGCGTGGATCGCGATTTCGGTTACGGACGATACGATGTGGCGATCCCTGTCTGCCGTCCTGAACCTGCCGGTGTTGGCGGAGCTGACGGTACCGGAACGGCGCGAACGGCAGGCAGAGCTGGAGGCGGCCATCGGCAATTGGACCGCTGCGCGTGATGCCGACGCAGCCATGCTGTTGCTACAAGCCGAGGGCATCGCCGCCGGGGTTGTGCGCACGCCGCTGGCACTGGTCGATGACCCGCATCTGATCGCCCGCGGTTTCTGGCGACGCCTCGACCGTCCGTTCATCGGCATGCACTGGCAATCGTCAGCCCCGTTCCGCGAAGGTCCTGACCCCTATCCGGTGCGCCGCGTCGCGCCGACTTTGGGGCAGGATAACGAAGCCATCCTGGCCGGCCGGCTGGGGCTGGCTCGCGAAGACATCGACCGCCTTGCCGCCGCCGGTGTAATAGGCACCATCCCGAAACCCAGACGAGCCCAGAGCGATCAATGAGCACGCCGCTTCCCCGCATCGAAGTGAAATCCCTGGCGCTGATCTGTTCGGCGCATCTGGTCAGCCATTTCTACTACCTGGTGCTGGTGCCGCTGTTCCCGATGCTGCGAGACCGTCTCGGCCTGGGTTTCGTGGAACTTGGTTTCGCCCTCACACTGTTCAACATTGTGGGCGGCCTGGCGCAGACACCGATGGGCTGGGTCGTCGATCGTTTCGGTGCCCGACGCGTGCTGACCGGCGGGTTGGTACTGGGAGGCGCGGCCTATGTATCCATCGGATTTTTCCCGTTCTATCCCTGGATTTTGTGCGCGATGGTGTTGGCCGGCATCGCCAATGCCGTCTATCACCCGGCCGATTACGCGATCCTGGGTTCGGTGATCGAGCCAAGCCGGTTGGGCAAGGCGTTTTCGTTGCACACCTTCGCCGGCTTCCTGGGCAGCGCCATCGCGCCCATCCTGATACTGTTGGGAGCGCGAGCCTTCGGTTTTCAAATCGCCATTATCGCCGCCGGTGTTCTTGGCCTTGTCGTAGCGGTCCCGCTGGCGATGGCGGGATGGCTGGATGTGCATGCGGCCGCCCGCATCCCGACCGCGGCGGCACCGCATATCCCGATGCGCAAATTGCTGACCCCGACCGTGATGGGGTTGGTCGGCTTTTTCGCGTTGCTCAGCCTGAGCAGCGGCGCGCTGACGAATTATTCTGCTGTCGCACTGGTCAGCGTCTATGGCGTGTCGCTGTCCGCAGCCAATCTCGCCCTGTCGGCGTTCCTGTTTATGTCGGCGATCGGCGTGCTAGCGGGCGGCATCATCGCGGACAAAACGACCCGTCATGGCGATGTCGCGGCGTTCGGGTTCGGCGGCGCGGCGGTGCTGATCCTGCTGGTCGGCACCGTCGATCTCGGCGCGGTGTTGCTGGTGGCGGCGATGGGGATGGCCGGATTCCTGTCCGGCATGATCTCGCCGTCACGCGACATGCTGGTGCGGGCGGCGTCCCCGCCGGGCGCGTTCGGCCGCGTGTTTGGAATCGTAACCACCGGGTTCAATATCGGCGGCACGATCGGGCCGCTGATCGGCGGTTGGATCATGGATCATAACCTGCCGCGCTGGGTCTTCTTCTCGTCGGTGCTGTTCATGGCCATGACATCGCTGATGGCGCTGGCCAGCGACTGGCGCAGCCGGCGCCGGACATCACGGGAGATAACGGTATGAGTTTGCCGAACGCCGATACTGAAACGAAGAACTGGTTTGTCGCCTGGCTGGAGGGATTTTCCGCCCATGTCCGCGCCGTCGATTACGCGTCAGCGCGGCCGCTGTTCCATCCGGAGATACTGGCATTCGGCACCCACAAGGACGTGCTGCCGAGCCTGGAAGCCTGGGTAAACTCGCAATGGGACAATGTGTGGCCGCGCACGGATGATTTCCGTTTCACCATCGCCGAAACGCATGTCCTGGTGTCGCAGGATCGCAGCATGGCAGTCGTGGTCGCGCCGTGGACCAGCACGGGGTTCGATCCCGACGGATCAGCGTTCGATCGGCCGGGGCGTGCGACGATTGTGTTTGAGAGGATCGGCGACGCCTGGCTTGGTGTCCATTCGCATTTATCGTTGAACCGAGGCGTGCCGCAAACCAGCCATGGCGATCGCCCTGTCAAGGCGAGGTGACGCCCGGCCGCGGCGTGGCGGCCGGGCGATCAGATCGGTTAGTGTCCGCCGCCGCCGCTTGATCCGAAGGAGCTCGCGCTGCTGTTCGGATCGGGTTGCACGCGGTTCGCCCCGGCGACGCTGCTGGTCGATCCGGGAACGATCGTCCGGCCCGTGGCACCCGGCTGGTTCGGATTCGCCGATGTTGCCGTATTTCCGTTATGCCCTGGCCGGGCGTCCGTCCCGGTTGGCATGGTCTTGGACTCATTGCTGGACGGTGTGGTCGGTTGGGCCATCGCGAGACCCCAAGGAGCGGCGATCAGCACAGCCGCCATCAGCATGGTATTCGATCTTGACATGATCCAGTAACTTTCTGACCGGGCCGCGAGGACATCCCAGCGGCAACCGACCCGTAACGCGGCAGAGCCGCTTCCGTTCTACCGATTGCAGTGCAGCATCACATCAATTCGCTCGAATATAATACCGTTACTGGACAATCGGCCATCAGAGGCACAAGCGACACAGTGCGTTCAAGGGCAATAACCTCACCGCCGCCAAATAGCGACGCGACCCGCCGGCCGTGGAGCGCCTCAGGAATTAACACCGTGGTGTCATCACATCGAACCGTATCCAATGCGATTGAGTCGCCGCTCCGCAGCAGGCGGAACACCAACCGTGGCACGATGACAATCACGACCAGGTTATCCCGGCAGCGGGCAAAGGCAATAAAGTGATTGTCCAGCGGTCCTTTCACCTCCAACGGCGTATAGGTCCCGCGCGCGAACAGCTCCGGGACCCGATGGCGAAGCCCCAGTACGTTCTGGATCATGGCCTGCTTGATACGCCCGTCGCGCCAGGTTCTTTGTCGATCCGCCCAATCCGCCGGCTCATGCAGAGCGGCACGCCGCATGTCGTAATCGACCGGCCTGCGATTATCCGGATCGACCAGACTGAAGTCCCAGAATTCCGAACCCTGGAAGAAATCTGGCATGCCCGGAACGGTCATCTTCAGGACGGTTTGTACCAAGCCGTTGACGGCACCGGCCGGCGCGATGGTATCCACGAATGACCGGGCGGCCGGCAGGAAGGCACCATGAGGCGCCAGCAGGTCAATCAGGAAGTCTCGTGCACAGCTTTCGTAGTGCTGGTCAGGCGCGGTCCAGTCGGTGCGTAACTTCGCCTCGCGCAACGCCTTTTCTTGCCAGCCGGTCAGACGTTCCGCAAAGGCTTGCAACTCCGGCTCATCCGACAAAGTCATGTGCGGCGGCCACGCACCGACGATCATCTGATACAGCATGATTTCATCGGCCGCGTCGGGTCGTGTGGCCTCTATCGCCCGGCAGTTGTCCAGGAACGCGGCCCATGCGTCCGGAATCTCACTGATGACGGCCAAACGCGCCCGCAGGTCCTCGCCGCGCTTGTGATCGTGTGTGGCGGTGGCCAGCATCGCATCGGGAAATGTCGCCAGCCGATCCGCACAGACGCCATGAAAGTCCGCGATAGATGACCCAAGCCGGCCCGCATCGAAACCAACATCATTGCGCGACAGCAACCTACCGTAGCGATAAAATGCCGTGTCCTCGACCGCTTTCGCGGCAACCGGCGCGCTGAGCTGTTGAAATCTGGTGGCGGCAATCTTGTCCCCCGGCTCGCCGCCGAGCCATCGGTCGAGTTGATCGAGAGCGGCATGAGTCGATGCGGGCGACGATTGTTTTGCCGCGGACAAAGCCTTCGCGAACGATACTTCGTCCATGACCGAGCGCTTCGATCCCGCGTCGTAACCGCGATAAACCGGGAAATGCGCGAGCAACGAGATCAGGCCCTGGCGAATTGTAGCGGCTGAAAAGTCTCGTGTGTTCCGATCCGAACGGGCCACACGGTGCAGCGCGGACGTGACCGCGTTCAGTTGGGCATCAAACCCACGCTGGAGAATTTCCTTCCGGGCAGGGATTTCCTCGGCGTCAAAATTTTCGGGCCGCTGCGTCAGGTCGTGCCACAGCCGGCCAAGCGCTGGCGCACCGGACGCGTCATGTTGCAGGGCGCTGACCTCATTCATAAAATCGTAGCCGCTGGTGCCATCGACGCCCCAGTCGGCCGGCAACGATTCACCTGAACCCAGAATTTTCTCGACCACCAGATAAGCATGCTTGTCAGGAACGAGGTCTTTCAACCGTTGTCGCAACCGGCGGCAATACCCCGGCGGGTCGGACAGGCCATCGACGTGATCTATCCTGAAGCCGTCGATCAATCCCTCTTCATACAGGCGAAACAGAGTTGCGTGGGTTTCTTCAAATACCGCCGGCGCTTCAATACGCAACGCAGCCAACCCATTAATGTCAAAGAATCGCCGCCAATTGATCTCATCGCCTGCCACGCCCCACCACGCCAGGCGGTAATGTTGCGCTTCAAGAAGTTTGTGCAGATGGCATCGGCCGTGGTCCGTGTCCGGGTCGAAGGATTCCGTGCCACTCTCGCAAATGGCAGCGTAATGATCAGGATCGATTGGAAATTCGCTTCCGAAATACCGGATCACGGGTTCGCCCAGCGGCGTCTGACCCAGGCGGATCTCTCCTGCATCCAGTGCCTCCCCATAGCGGCGGCCCAGAAATGGGGCGAGTATTTTGCCGCGCAGATCCGGATCGGCTGTTTCCCAATCCACATCGAAGAAATCCGCGTATCGGCTGGCCCTGCCGTGGCGCATCACATCGGTCCACCATGGGTTGTCGGCCCCCCCGACAGCCATGTGGTTGGGGACAATATCCACGATCAGCCCCAGGCCGGCCGCACGCAACACCGACACGAACGCCCGCAGTCCGGTTTCACCCCCCAATTCCGGGTTCACCGAGGTCGGATCGATCACATCGTATCCGTGCATCGACCCTGCCCGGGCAGTTAGGATCGGCGACGAATAGACGTGACTGATCCCCATATCGACCAGATAGGGAACCAATGCGGCGGCATCCGAGAATGTAAAGCCCGCGTGCAGTTGCAACCGCATGGTCGCGCGCGGTGTCACTGCCGCGGTCTCTCCGCCACGACAAATTCGATCCGGCGGGCAACCGCTTCATCCAGCAATACCGCGTCGGCCGCCACCGGCAGCCGGCGCCGCCAATTGGGATGTTCGGTTACCGTGCCGGGCAGGTTGGGCTGTTCCACCTGACCCAGAAGATCTTCGAGCGGAATCAACGACAATGGGACTTCAGTCTTGGCAATGAAGCGCACGGCGGCATCAACCACACGATCGGTTTCTTCCGGCCCGGGAACCGCGCCTTCGCCGACCTGCTCTCGCACAAACGCATTCCACAAGCGCGGCCTGTCCTGTTCCCGCTCCTGGCGTACGGTGTCGGGGTCGACCCCTTCGCCCAGCCGTCCGAACTGATGGCGGACATCGATATCGTTGCCTTTCCACCAGCCCGCAACGGTCGGAAGATCATGGGTCGAGGTCATCGCCACATCGGTGCTGCCCCACCCCCTTGAAGGGACGAACCCGGTTTGGGAGTCACGTTCAAACCATAGGACACGCATGCCATGAATACCGCTCTGTTCCAGCATATCGTGGAAACCCTCCGGCACTGTTCCAAGGTCCTCGCCGATCACGACGACGTTGTGGCGCACGGATTCCAATGCCAGAAGGCGCAACAGATCGGCCACCGGATAGTTCAGATACGCGCCCTCGGCGGGCGAGCCGCCCTCTGGAATGAGCCACAACCGCGCCAGTCCCATTGCATGATCGACACGGATTCCACCGACGTTGCGCATCGCCGCCCTCAGCGTCGCCAGAAATGGCGCGTACCCGTTATCCTCCATGGCCCGGGGTGAAAAGCCGGTCAGCCCCCAATCCTGCCCTGTCGGGTTCAACAGGTCCGGCGGCGCGCCGATGGTCAAACCAAGGAGTACATCGCTTTGCCGGCTCCAGGCATGGCTGCCGTTGGGGTCGGTGCCGACGGCGAGGTCGCCGATCAGACCGATCCGCATGCCCGCCTGCCGCGCCGCGCCCTGCGCCGCCGCCACGGATCGATCGGAAATCCATTGCAGGAACTGGTGAAACAAAACATCGTCGTGTTGCGATGCCGCAAAGAAGGCAATGGCGGAGCCCCTTGGATCGCGAAGATCCGAGGGCCACGCGCGCCAATCGCGTTGCGGCATACGCGTGGCCTGCAACGCTTCAAAACACGCATGTTCGAACAACAAAGACCCTTGATCCGCTCGGTATCGCGCGAAATCCGCACCCAGCGGCCCGTCCCAATCGGTGCCATCCACAAATGATTCAAACAATTGCCGCAATGAAGCATATTTTGCGGCCGACGCACGCGGCCAATCGATCAGTCCATTGGATGGCGGAGCCTCGCCGCCGACACCCTGCCCAAACACCAATCCCGGCGCGGCATACAACGGATTCAGAAACAAACGGCTGGATGGCGCATAGGGGCCAAAACGGGCGGGGTCGGCAGCGTACAAGGCGTGCATCGGGCTCAGCGCGATAGCGTCCGCGCCTTTCAGGCCCGCCGCTCGTGCAAGGTCCGCCGCTCCGGCCAGATCACCGATGCCGACATCGCCGGGATGGCTTAAACCATACAGTTGTGCGGACAATCCCCATAGTCTCGCATCTGGAACGACATCCTCGATCGAGCGGCACCGTGCGGGCGATACGGCCAGCACGATCTCCCGGTCCTCTACCCGCAGCCGATGGTAGCCAATTTCGGCTACGGCCGGGATGCGTAACCGGCCTCGCGCCGGCAATAGCGACACAGATCGGGTTTCCCCGCGTTCCAACAGCAATTCGGCGGCTTGCGCCTCGTTACCACCCACATCCAGGCGCGTCGGACGCCCGGCGACCGCGGTGACCAATGGTGGCAAGTCCGCCAGACTGCTTCGCTTGGTGAGTAAGCGCCGGCTGGACGATAATTCGCGGCTGGTATCGGCGGGCAGACCCAAGGCGGCCAATACCCGCTTCAAGACGTCGGCTGCCACGACCTTGGGTCGCCCTGCGTAATCCTGCCATTCCACGGCAATACCAGCCCGACGGGCCAGGTCTCTCAGGACTTCGTCACTCATGCGGCATCCTCCAGATACACGGCCGTCATCGGAGCGGCCCCCCCGGTCCTGAACAGCAACCGCCCGGGTGGCGCGTCAACCGAAACGGTTTCCGGCCCCAGATTGGTGATGATCGTTAGAGTGGCACCATCCCCCATCATCCAACTGGCGCAAACCGCTTTCGGGCCGACCGGTTTGGCGCCAAGCGACGTGGTGCCGGGAAGGCGCGGAACGATCTCTGTCATGCGCAACGCGATCAGGTGTTGGTAGAATCCAAACCGGTCCGGCGCGTCCGGACGCGGAACGGAGGCCGTAAATGTCGCAACCGCATTCGGATCGGGAATGCGCTCACGCTGCGCCGGGTCGGCGAATTGGGCAAAGCCGGCAAATTCCTTCCGCCGCCCTTCGCGCACCGCGTCCGCCAGAGCGTCGTGATGATCGGTAAAGAACAGAAATGGCGTGCGCGACCCGGTTTCCTCGCCCATAAAAAGTAACGGTATTTGCGGGCACAGAATTTGCAGCGCGATCGCAGCATCCATCCCCGCCGCGGCCGCCAGCGAGGTAAGCCGCTCGCCAAACGCTCGGTTGCCGATCTGATCGTGATTTTGCAGGAACAAGACATGAGCGTAAGGCGGCAGATCGGAACAGGGTTCCCCGCGTGGCGCACCAAGATAGGCCGAGGTCTCACCCTGGTAAATCCAACCGTCGGACAGAACTCGTGCCAGTTTCGCGGCGGGGTCGTCCGCATAGTCGGCGTAATAGCCGCCATCTTCGTCCGTGAGCAAAAAGTGCAGCACGTTGTGGCCATCATCGTTCCACTGCGCATCAGCCGATGTGCGCAACAGCGCAGCAGCGTTGTGGTGTTCCAGAACCAGATGAACATGGCGATCGCCGATGGTGGATCGCACCGAAGCAGCCATTTCCTCCACCCAGTCCTGGTCCTGAATGGCGTGCACCGCGTCGAATCGTAGACCGTCGAAGCGGTAATCCTGTAGCCACATCAAAACGTTGCAAGTGAAATAATCACGGACTTCCGGCCGGCGGAAGTCGATGGCCGGCCCCCACGGGGTGTTCACATCATCGCGAAAGAATTGCGGCGCATAAGCCGCGAGATAATTCCCGTCTGGACCAAAGTGATTATAGACCACGTCCAGGAACATCATTAGCCCCAGGCCGTGGGCGGTGTCGATCAACGACTTCAAATCCTCCGGGGTCCCGTAGGTCCGATCGGGAGCATAAGGCAGCACGCCGTCATACCCCCAATTCCGCTGTCCCGGGAAAGCCGCGATGGGCATCAGTTCCACTGCCGTAACGCCCAGGGCCTTCAGGCGCGGCAAATCGTCGCGGATCGCACAGAAGCCGCCCGCCGTTCCGGGATGAACCTCGTACAGCACAGCCTCCGTCCAGGGGCGCCCGCGCCACTCCGGATGCTGCCATACGTAATGACCGCTTCCCACCACACTGGCACCATGGACGTCGTCACACTGACCGCTGGATGCTGGATCAGGAATCAACAGGCCATCCGCCAACCGATAGCGATACGCCGTGCCATCCGGCACGTCCGCGACCGCTTCGAACCAACCGTCGATGGAACGGTGCATCGGCAACAGGTCCCCTGATTCAAACGCAACTGAAACCGTTTCCTGGACCGGCGCCCACAAGCGGAATCTAACCGAACCGCCGGCCAACCGCCTGGCGCCAAATCCGCAAGCGGACTCTAAGAGTTTTACCATATCCGATTTCCTTACCCAAGCCGCGGGACAACGGGAACGGCCCCGATTCCGTTGCCTTCAAGCATTGACAACGGTCATCGGCCGATCCCGTTCCTTCGGCGGAGAGATAATCCCGCGGCAGCGCCAAACGCTTGGTTTGGAAGTCTTCGGTGCAGAAACCGGACGCTTAAGTGCCTGTGGACAAAAAGATCGTCGAAAGGGGCGGCAACGTAAGAAACACCGCCTGTGCCTCTCCATGCAATTGAGAGGGCACCGTATCGACGCCGCCGGCATTGCCCAGGTTGGAGCCGCCATAGATGCCCGCATCGGTATTCAATAACTCCCGCCAATAGCCGGGCCGAGGGACTCCAATCCCATATCCGAACCGCGGCACCGGCGTCATGTTACAGACGACCAGGACAAACTGGCCGTCTTCATTTCCTTGCCGCAGGAACGCAAAGACTGAATTCGCGGAATCATCGCCGATGACCCAGCGGAACCCCGTCGATACGGAATCCCTTTGATGCAGCGCGGTATGCTGACGATAGAACCCGTTCAGGTCGCGCACCAGTGTCTGAATGCCACGATGCCTCGGTTGATCCAGCAAATCCCAGTCAATCGCAGTATCGTGATTCCATTCGCGCCATTGGGCGATCTCACCGCCCATGAAAATCAGCTTCTTGCCAGGATGCGCCCACATGAATCCAAAATAGCAGCGCAAATTGGCAAACCGTTGCCAGTCGTCACCCGGCATCTTCTGGATCAGCGATCCTTTGCCATACACGACTTCGTCATGCGACAGCGGCAAAACGAAATTCTCCGAGAACGCATACAAAAGACCGAAGGTCATTTCGTTGTGGTGAAATTTCCGATAAACCGGGTCACACTCCATGTAGTGTAACGTGTCGTGCATCCAGCCCATGTTCCATTTGAACGTGAAACCCAGGCCGCCCTCTTTGATCGGGCGTGAAACCCCCGGCCAGGCGGTGGATTCCTCGGCGATGGTCATCGCACCAGGGCAGCGTTCCGCCACCACCGCGTTGAAATGGCGCAGGAAGCCGATCGCTTCCAGATTTTCCCGGCCGCCATAAATGTTCGGGACCCATTCGCCCTGTTTGCGGCTGTAATCCCGGTATAGCATGGAGGCAACGGCATCGACGCGCAGCGCATCGACGTGGAAGTGTTCCAGCCAGTGCACACCGCTGGCGATCAGAAAGCCTTGCACTTCCCGACGGCCAAAATTGTAGATGAATGTGTTCCAGTCCTGATGAAACCCCTCCTTCGGATCAGCATGTTCGAACAACGGCGTGCCGTCGAACTGGACCAATCCATGCGCGTCGCCCGGAAAATGCGCCGGCACCCAGTCGATAATCACCCCGATACCGGCAGCATGGCAGGCATCGACGAACCGGCAGAAGCCATCCGGCGAACCGAAACGGCCGGAGGGTGCAAACAGCCCGAGCGGCTGGTAGCCCCACGAACCGCCGAATGGATGTTCCGCGATCGGCATCAATTCGACGTGGGTGAACCCAAGGTCCTGAACATAGGGAACCAACCGGCCCGTCAACTCGTCCCAGCTTGCCGTCAGATCAGGCCCGGGGCGAAACCAGGACGCGGCATGAACCTCATACACCGAAATGGGCGCGGCCGCCGTGTGCCGAGTCGCCCGGGTCTGCATCCAGGTTTCGTCGTGCCAGACGTAAGGAACCGGATCGACAACGATCGAGCCGGTGGCCGGGGCCGCCTCCGCCGATTTCGCCAGCGGGTCGGCTTTATCGGGCAGACGCACGCCATCCGCTCCGACCATCGCGAATTTATATCTAGCGTGCGGACCGACTCGCGGAACGAACAATTCCCATACCCCGGACGGGTAGCGGAGCCGCATCGGGTGGCGCCGGTTATCCCAGGTGTTGAAGTCGCCGATGACTGATACAGCCTGTGCGTTGGGCGCCCAGACGGCGAAACGTACACCGCGCACGCCGTCGATCGTCATCGGATTGGCGCCGAGGGTAAAGGCGATCTCGAACAGCCGGCCTTCATTGAACAAATGCAGGTCGGTTTCGCTCAACAACAGATCGAAGCTGTACGAATCTTCGACTTCTTGGATCGCGTCCTGCCATTGAATGCGAAAGCAGTAAGGGTCGTGGCTTTCCACCCGCCCGGCGAACAGGCCGTCGGGTTTTGCGCGTGTCAGCGTCCCCAGATGCCGGCCGTCGGTTCGGGCGATGACGTCCACACCCTTGGCACCCGGAAGAAAGGCGCGAACGATCCGCCCGGGGTCGGCGTCGAATGGTCCCAGAACCGCGAACGGATCACGCAGGCAACCGGCGGATAATTGCCAAGCCTGCGTGGGAGAGATCGACGGGACAGCAACGGCATCATTCATGCGACAGCCTCAACTCCGAGCAGAAGGCGCGTTCGGCGGACCAGTCCGTGCAACGGCACATCGACCCAGGCCGGACGATTGGCTGCCTCATAAACCACCTCATACGCTGCCTTTTCGATCAGGAACAAATCGAGCAACCTCATATCGAGCGCAATAGGCGCCTGCCCGGCATCGGATGCAACAGCGTCCCGGTAACCCGCCAGGAACGCTTCGGTTGCCCGTTCAACGAAGCTTTCCAGGAACTGGTTCACCTGTTCATCCGCCAGATGAGCGTGGCTGGCCAGGCTGCGCCGCTTCACCACGGCGGCGGCATAGTCAAACGACCGTATCATGCCGGCGACATCGCGTAACGGGTGGTCCTTGCGGCGGCGCAGTTCCACCGGTTTAGCGGGTTCTCCCTCGAAGTCGATGATGGAAACGTCGCCATTGCAGACGAGCACCTGACCCAGATGCAGGTCGCCATGGATACGGGTCAGGGTCGTTCCGTCGGCGGCTTGGGCCAGCCCTGGGAGGGCCGCGCACAGGGCTTCGTGCGTCGCCTCCACGAAGCCACGATCGGGTTCCGCGGAGGTTTGCAGGACACGCCAGGCGGCCTCGAACTGTGTCAACGCCCGATCGGCGAATAACGCCACCGTGGCAGCGGTTCCCGTTTCCGGTGTGAAGTCCGGATTAGCGCTCGGGCGCGCCAGGACCATGTGCATTTCCCCGACGCGTTGCCCGAGCAGCCCGGCGAAACGCACATAGTCGGCGTGACTGGCGGCGTCGGCGGCGGCGGCTTCGTCGCCGCCCGCGATATCAGACAGGCCACGCAGCAGAAGGTCGGTCGTCCAGATCCAGGCGTCACCCTGGTTGCGCAGGAACGCCTGGGCGATGGCGAGCGCATGCCGGGTGCCGTCCGAATCGATGCGCACCACCTCACCCAACAGAGCCGGCGTATTGGCGAATCCCTGATCGGTCAGGTATCGGCCCATCTCTGCCTCCGGGTGCGGACCGTCCGTCACCCGACGGAACATTTTGATAATGGCGATGTCACCAACGATGACGGAGGAATTCGATTGTTCCGCCGATATCCAGATCATTTCGACCCCGTCGGGTACGTTGACCTCTGCCATGCGGGCTGTCGGTTCGAACCGAATCATGCCGTGCTCGGTGGCAACAATGTCCTTCTGTGCCAAGCCGGACAACACCACGCGTGGAAACGCGGGTAATGCAAATGCATCGGTCAGCAGGCCGACTTTTGCCCCCCGCCGGACGCGGGCCAGCGCCAGTTGGGATTGCAGCGGCGGCACGGTCGTATCATCCCAGGCGATACCAAGCGGCAGCAGCCAACGGGCGGTGCCGGATGCCGTTTCGGTTTCGATCTCCATCAGCACCGCGTCGTTGGATGGCACCCGTGTCATCAGGGCGATGCGGGCGGATCGTAACACCTGATCCTTCATGCCGAACCAGCGGCGCATGGCGAGGTACTGCGGCAGCACGTCACGCTCGATCACCGCGCGTGCCGCGAGGACGGCGTCATAGAGGGACTGACGCATGACGATTGTCTGGTATTCGGGCATGGGTTCCGGCGCGGGGATATGGAGGGACGGCCAGTCGTCGGCTTCGGATAACAGGAACCAGTAAAAGCCGTACGGCGGCAGGGTGAGCATGTACGGCAATTGCCCAATCGGCGGAAATTGCGAGTGGCCATCAAGCTCAATGGGAACCCGCGCCTGGAACTCTGACAGGTCCAGCTCAACTGCCTGCGGGGTGCGCGACAGGTTGGCAACGCACAGGATCGTCGTGTCTTCGTATTCGCGCAGATAGGCAAGAATCTTGCGGTTTTTCGGATACAGCAAACGGTATGATCCCCGGCCGAACACCTGGTACTGCCGACGGATGGCGATGGTTCGCCGCATCCACATCAGCAACGAATGCGGGTCGGACGCCTGCGATTCGACGTTGACGCTTTGAGAAGCGTACAGCGGGTCCATGACCATCGGCAGCACCAGACGGGACGGATCGGCGACACGGGAGAAGCCACCATTGCGATCGGGCGACCACTGCATCGGCGTGCGCACGCCGTTTCGGTCGCCCAGGTGGATGTTGTCTCCCATCCCTATCTCGTCACCGTAATAGATGACCGGCGTACCGGGCATGGAAAGTAGCAGATAGTTCATCAACTCAATACGTCGGCGATCCCGTTCCAGCAGCGGTGCGAGGCGTCGGCGGATGCCAAGATTGATCCTGGCTCGACGGTCGGCCGCATAGGTTTCCCAAAGGAAGTCGCGCTCGGACTGGGTCACCATCTCCAGTGTCAGTTCGTCATGATTGCGCAGAAAAATCGCCCATTGGCAGCTTTCAGGAATGTCGGGAGTCTGGCGCAGAATATCGGTGATAGGGAACCGATCTTCCCGGGCGATCGCCATATACATGCGGGGCATTAACGGGAAATGGAATGCCATGTGGCATTCATCACCGTCTCCGAAATAATCCTTGGTATCCTCCGGCCACTGGTTAGCCTCCGCCAGCAACATCTTATCCGGATACAGCGCGGTCATTTCAGCCCGTATTCGTTTTAATACCGTATGGGTTTCCGGCAGGTTTTCGTTGTTGGTGCCCTCGCGCTCGACCAGATAGGGCACCGCGTCCAACCGCAATCCGTCAATGCCCAGTTCCGCCCAATAGCGCAGCACCGCCAGAACTTCCCTCATCACGCGCGGGTTGTCATAGTTTAGATCGGGCTGATGGTGGTAGAAGCGGTGCCAGTAATACGCCTTCGCGGTTTCGTCCCAGCTCCAGTTGGATCGTTCCGAATCCACGAATATGATGCGCGTTCCGGCATATTTGCGATCGTCGGGTGACCACACATAGAAGTCACGGTACATCGATCCTGGTTTGGCCAGGCGGGCGCGCTGGAACCACGGATGCTGGTCAGAGGTATGATTGACCACCAATTCGGCGATGACGCGAATGCCTCTATCGTGGGCCGCCGCGATGAACCGCTTCACATCCGCAAGCGTGCCGTAATCGGAATGGACGCCGCGATAGTCCGCTATATCATAACCATCGTCCAGTCGAGGCGACGGATAGAACGGAAGCAGCCAAATCGTGTTCACTCCAAGTTCGGCGATATAGTCGAGCCTGGCGATCAGCCCGGTGAAATCGCCAATCCCGTCGTTATTGGCATCGAAAAAGGACTTGATGTGGAGCTGATAGATGATGGCATCCTTATACCATAACGGATCAGCATCTACTATCGCCGGGACAGTCTGCGGGCGCGGATGCACGACATTCATCTTAACGCGCCACGAGCCGCCAGATGCGGAACGGCAAGTCCGCGGGGTCCAACCGGATATGCTGATTTTTGCCAAACCACACGAAATGTCCCCCACGCATCAGATCGGTTGCCGAAATGGCCGCATCGTCCGGCAGTCCGAACGCCCACAGAGGCACCTCGATATCCGCCTCTTGGACGATATGGGGATCGAGGCTGACGGCCACCAGGACCATGCTGCCGTCGATGGGATCACGTTTCCCATATAGAATGACCAGATCGTTGTACGCAGGGTAGAATGTCAGGCCGAGATGGGATTGCAAGGCCGGATGTTGGCGTCTGACATGATTTAAAGCAGAAATCTCCGCGACGATGTTTCCAGCCTGCGTGTAATTTCTGGGTCTGATCTCGTATTTTTCCGAGTCCAGATATTCCTCGCGTCCCGGTAACGGCGCCGCCTCACAGATCTCAAAACCAGAATACATACCCCACAGGCCGGACAACGTGGCGGCCAGCGCGGCTCGGATCAGAAAACCTGCCCGGCCGGAGGTCTGCAGGAAAACCGGATTGATATCAGGGGTGTTGACGAAGAAGTTCGGCCGGAAAAAATCCGCAACCGGCGAGGTCGTTAATTCGGTTAGATACTCCGTCAGTTCCTGCTTGGTGTTGCGCCATGTGAAATACGTATAGGACTGGGAAAAGCCGATTTTGGCGAGGCGATACATCAGTTTGGGGCGGGTGAACGCCTCTGACAGGAACAGAACCTCCGGTTGGCGGCTTTGGATATCGGCGATCATCCACTGCCAGAACGGCAATGGCTTCGTGTGAGGATTGTCCACGCGAAAGATGCGCACGCCCTGCTCGACCCAAAACTGAATCGCATCCCGCAGCGCCAGCCATACCGCAGGGAATGAGGCGTCGCTGTAGAAATCCGGATTCACGATATCTTCATACTTCTTTGGCGGATTTTCGGCGTATCGCATGGAGCCATCGGGGCGCCATCGGAACCAATCCCGATGCTGAGTGACCCACGGATGATCCGGCGCGCACTGGATGGCAAAATCGAGCGCCAGTTCCAATCCGTTCCGCCGAGCGGCGTGTACCAGGGTATGGAAATCGTCCAGGGTGCCCAAGGCAGGATGGATCGCATCGTGACCACCTTCGGCGCTGCCAATCGCATAGGGGCTGCCAACATCGGATGGCTCTGCTTGCAGACTGTTATTGCGGCCCTTGCGATTGATCTTGCCGATTGGATGGATCGGCGGGAAATACAGCACGTCAAATCCCATGGTCCGGATGTCCGGCAGACGATCGATGACGGAGCGGAGTGTGCCGTGAACGCCGGGGTCATCGGTGGCCGATCTGGGAAACAGCTCATACCAACTCGCGAATTCGGCGGCGGGGCGGTCAACGCGCAAAGCATGGACCGCACCGCGGGCGGCAAACGGCCGTGTGTCGGCATTTCGCATCTTATCCGCCAAACCGTCCGACAGCAGGTCATCAACCGTCGTCTCGTCCGCACGCCCGAGCGCCGCGTGGACCAGATCGCGGCCCTCCCGGGTTTCCAGTGTCACGTCCTGACCTGCCGCGACCTTGGCGTGCAGGTCGTGCGTGAATGTCCCCCATCGATCCCACCAACCTTCAACAGTATACTGAAACAGGCCTATACGATCAGGCCGGATCGACGCCTCCCATCGGTCATTGCCCACTCGGTGCATCGGCATGCGGCGCCAATCCGCCGCATCCACCGGACGCCAAAGCAGGGCGGCGGCGAGGACGTCGTGCCCGTCGCCGAAAATGTCGGCGCTGACGGTGATACTCCGGCCAACCACGGTTTTCGCGGGGAGGTCACCGCCGGGTAGCACCGCCTCGACCGCGATGCGGCTGGATTCCGCCCAATCTCGGGCCAGTTCCAACCCGCCGCCGGCAATGTCCGGCGTGCGGCGGCACCGCAGCATGCGAACCTCGCCCGGTCGTAATGGCGTGCCGGTGTCGCCCTCGGCGATGAATGCCTGACCGGCAACGGCCGGCAGAGGCGCCAGCGAAAAGCCGATCGGGGCAGACCGAACAATGTCCGGGTTGATCAGCACCAACACCTCCGATCGCATCACGGCGGTTACCGGCGCGGCAGGGCTGGTGATCGGATGAAGCGTCTCGATCGGCGGCAAACTGGCGATCGAGGCGATTGCCGCGGCGATGTCTTGCGTCAGATCGGCGGCCCGATCCTGCTGCGCGGCCTGGTAATCCGCCGGCGTGGCTCGCGCGGCGTCAAAGCGGCGACTGGTGGCACATTCGAATCCCATCGGGATGAACAGCCCCGAAGCGGTGGCGGCGGCAACGCCCAGTGCGAAACGATAGGCCTGCGCCGTGTCGGCATCCGGGGGAAGGTGCTGGACCAATCGGTCAAGGAAAGACGGTTCGGGCGTTGCCAAAACCGGGGCCACATCGCTCAGCGCCTCGTGTTCGCTGATGAACCAGGTCGCCCGGTCGTCCCAACGGCCGGCCGAGGCACAGGTCAGATCAAACCCGACTCCCGCCAAATCCCGGATGTTGGACGCTCCCGGCGTCCAGGCCAGAAACAACATCTCGGGCAACGCGGCGGTCAACCGGCGCCAGAACGACGGTGGTACGCGATCCAACGTCAGGCAGCGAAATCCGGCGACACCCGCCGCGGCCAACCGCACCACGAGGGCGATCCACCATTCTGTAGCGGCGTCCGCCACCTCGGTCTGACCGAACCTTGGCACCGCGACATCGGTGCGTCTCGGGGGGCGCCGCGGGTCCGCGATCCATACTCCGCCGACGGGCCCGAACCAATCCGGGTGGCGCTGATGCAAGGGCGACGCAATCGCCACCTCACCGGGGGCGATATCCAGCATCAACCGCAGGCCCGCGCGATCGGCCATGTCCGCGATTCGGGCGATGCCCTGGTCCACCGATCCGGAGTACGTAAGGGCGGGATGCAGACGATCGAACGTGGCGTGGACGAAAATGTCGCCGCCGGTCCCCGGTTCGAAGGGAGGAGCGAGACAAACGTGGCTGAATCCCATCGCCGCTATGCGCACGAACAGGGCCGGCCACGTCTCAAGCGGGCCGGCAACCAAAGGATGCAGATGATAGATGTTGACGACCGCGCCCCGGCCATAGCGGAGCGTTTCAGGAGCGAGCGCACCGGACCTGAGGAGAGACATCACTCCCCGTTAACGCCGCGCACCGGCGACGGTTCCGCCACCCCAAAATTAAACCAGGGTTAGACTGTCGTTAAATTTTCGTGAACCCGGGCAAACCAATCGAACCCGGCGGACATTACTCCGCGGCAATCGCCATCGGGGCAAAAGCGGCTTCACGTTGCATCAGGCGCTCGCGGTCGATCGCCCTGATCTCCCGGTAGATTGTGTCCGTGATCTGCCGCTGTGACAGGGCAAACCAAGCCTGATCGTCGTGACGGCCACGCACCCGGGCGTAGGCATCCTGGAAAGTATGGTCGCTCATTAAACCCTCCGCCTCGGTTTGTTCACTCTGACGCCCCTTGGCGCTGAATGACATTGACTTTATGCAGAATGCTAATACAACGTTAAAAAAACGTCAAAGCTTCATTTTCGCTGAAGGACCGATTCATATGGCTGCCTCTAACCGTCACATCCTAAAACTTTCTGCCCAAATCGTTTCGGCACATGTGCGGCACAATCAGGTCGCGGCGGATGCGCTGACAGGTGCCATCCAGAATGTTTACAGAACATTGGTCGAACTCAGCCCGGCGGGCGCTGAGACCCCCGAGCCGGCGCCTCACACGCACGCCGAACATCACGCTCATCACCACGACCATTCCGCGCATTCTCACCCTGCGTTGGAGGATGTGTACGTCTATCCAACGTACGGCCAGACGGTGTTCGGCGACCATCTGATTTGCATGGAGGACGGTCTGAGCATGAAGATGCTCAAGCGGCATCTGCTCACGGTGCATGATATGACGCCCGACGAATACCGGGCAAAATGGGAACTGCCGGAAAGCTATCCGATGGTCGCCCGAGACTATGCCAAATTGCGTTCCAGCCTGGCACTACAGAGCGGCCTTGGTCTCAAATCCGACGACCGAGGCTCCAAGGGGCGCAAAGCCCGCAGCGGCTGAAATCCGGCATCGATGATGTCCCGGGCGGTACCAATCCAACCGCCTCAGCGGCCGGACAGACGTTACCGCCATCCGGCCGCGCCACCCCTGAGAAACCCGGCCACCCCCGCGGGGCGGCCGATCCGGGCATAGGCCACCTACGGATGCGGTCGCTCCGCCCGCCGATCGAGAACGCTCGCGCAAATCGCCTCAAACTGACGCGCGACGCGAGACCAGGAGAAACGCTCTTCCATCAGTTGGCGCGCCGCGGACGCAATGCGGGTGCGCATGGAATCGTCGTTCATCAGCGTCAAAATCGCGCTGGCAAATGCCTCGCCTTCGTCGGCGCGAATAAAATTGTCGCCGTCGGTGACATCCAGCCCTTCGATTCCCAGCGTCGTGGAAACAACCGGCCGGCCCATCGCCATGGCCTCGAACGCTTTGATGCGCGTGCCGCTGCCGACGAACAGCGGAATGACATAGACATTGGCCTGCGCCACATAGGGGCGGATGTCTTCGACAAAGCCGGTCAACGTCACATTCAGTCCCCGTTGCGCGATCTTTTCCGACAAAGCCGCCGGGGGATTGCGCCCAATGATCACCGCCCGGATGTTCGGCCGAGCGCGCAATAACCGGGGAAACACCTCATCCAGCAGAAAATGGATACCATCGACGTTGGCGGCCCAACTCATGGTCGCCGTAAAGACGATGGTTCCGCCGTCCGCATCGGGCGACGGCTCCGGCGGGTTCATCGCGAAAAAATCAAGATCCACACCGGTATCGATCGCCTCGACCGCCGGCAGGCGATACCGTTTTGCCAGTGCATCCCGATCGCGTTCGGATACGGCGATGACCGTATCGTAGCGGGCCAGGCTTTCCTGCTCCAGACGCGCCATTTTGCGGCTTTGGTTGGCCCAGACCAGGCGCCAGAGTCCGCGGCTGCGTTTTGCGTGCCGTTCGAATATTTCCGCTTCGACGTTATGGGTGAACAACGCTGACGCGGCATCGATCCGGGCCGGCATCAGCACGTCCGCATGCGGAAAATCGACCACGACCACATCCGGCCGAACCGCCATGGCCTGTCGGACCACGGCGCTGCCGGCGGCGGAGCGATCGGTGGCCGCCGCGACCGGCAGGTGGCTGGCCAGCGCCAGCACCCGCCGAAGCCGCGACGGCGCCTGTTCGGGCCAGCCAAGGAAATGATCGCACGCGGCATCGATCTCGCCGGCGAACCGGGCTTGATCGACCGGCGCGGGTGACGCCAGAGTGACATCGAACGCGCCGCCCTTCAGGCCACGCAGGATATTGCCGGTGCGTATCTTACCGCCCTGGTCCATCGGAAACAGGAAGCGTGGGCTGACGAACAGCAGGCGTGGTTTCACCAGCACAGGCCCTCGTAGCCCGGCAAGTCCCGCAGGGCCGGCAGTCCAGCGAGGTCGATCACCACATGATCGTGCAGCGAAGCCAACAAAGCCGGCCGGTCCTCGGGGGCGATGTGGCCGATGATGGCGATTTTGGCACCGGACAACGCGGCTTCCGGACTGGCCACCATCAGCCGCTCCAAATGCGGGATTTCACGGTCGATGTAGGCGCGGTTCGATCCCATCAGGGTCGCGACCTGCACGAACCGATCAAAAATGCGGAGATCGTAGCCCTTGCCGAGCAGCTTTTCGGCCAGCAGCACAAAGGGCGATTCGCGCAAATCGTCGGTGCCTTGTTTGAATGCCAGGCCGAACAGTGCCACCGTCTGGCGGCCATGCCGGGCAATGGCGTCGAATGTGCGGTCGATGATCGCGGTATTCGCCGGGAGCAGGTTTTTCAGCATCGGGGCCGCAAGGTTCTTTTGGTCCGCCAGCGCCAGGAAACTACGCACGTCTTTGGGCAGGCACGATCCGCCGAAGGCGAAACCCGGCCGCAAATAGGCTGGCGAGATGTTCAATACCCGGTCTTCACACAGCAACCGCAGCGCCTCCCGGGCATCGACGCCATGGGCGGACAAAATGGCACCGACCTCATTCGCAAAGGTCAGTTTTACCGCGTGAAACACGTTGGAGATGTGCTTGACGCTTTCAGCCACGCGAATGGGGGCGACATGCACCGGCGCATCGATCGCGGCGTAAATTTCCCGCAGGATCGGTGCATCATCCCCCTCCGGTGCGCCGATCAGGGTGAACGGTGGGGCTCGGAAATCACGCACCGATGAGCCTTCGCGCAGGAATTCCGGGTTGCTGTAGTAATAGAGACGATCACCCAGGCGGCGGCCGCTGGCTTCCTCCAACAGAGGAATCACCCGGTCTTCGGCGGTTCCCGGCGGCACGGTGGACCGCATCACGACGGCATGCGACCCCGGTTTGCCGCGGATCGCCGCGCCGATGGCCTGGATCACGGCGTCCACCGCACCCAGCGCGACGCTTCCATCCACCGCGCTCGGTGTTCCGACAGAAATAAAGGACACATCTGTGCCGAGTACGGCCGCGATCACGTCGTCCGTCGCGGTCAGCCGGCCCTGCTTGACCGCCCCGGCGATCAGCGTGTCGATCGCTTCCTCGACAATGGGGGAGCGTCCGGACGCCAGCATGGCAATTTTGTCAGGCGAGACGTCAACGCCAATGACCTCGTGCCCCAGCTCCGCCAGGCAACCGCAGGAGACGACGCCAACATAGCCGATACCGAAAACCGAAATGCGCATGCAACCGCAACCCCTGCCGTGTGGACGTTGCTCTTATCGCATGAACGCGCGCAGCGCGAGATTGGTTTCGGAATGTTAGCGCAATATTGGCATGACGTGCTTGACCGGCACCCTTCGCCCGCACAGTCTCCGCCGCAACGGACCCACCGGGAGAGGAATCCAGCATGACCAGCCATGACGACAGCAACGACAAGCGCCTTCGGTCCCGCCGGTGGTTTGATAACCCGGCCGACCCGGCGCTGACGGCCTTGTACCTCGAACGTTACATGAACTACGGCATCACCCCGGACGAACTGCGGGGCGGCAAGCCGATCATTGGCATCGCGCAAACCGGCTCCGACCTGTCACCCTGCAATCGCCATCATATCGAGTTGGCCAGCCGTATCCGCGACGGCATCCGAGACGCCGGCGGCGTGCCGCTGGAGTTCCCCTGCCATCCGATCCAGGAAACCGGCAAGCGGCCGACCGCCGCGTTGGACCGGAATCTGGCGTATCTCAGCCTGGTGGAGGTGCTGCACGGCTATCCTCTGGACGGCGTCGTGCTGACGGCCGGGTGCGACAAGACCACGCCCGCCCTGCTCATGGGTGCGGCCACCGTGAACATTCCGGCCATCGTGTTGTCCGGCGGCCCGATGCTGGACGGCTGGTGGAAGGGACGCCTGTCCGGTTCGGGCACCATCGTCTGGGAAGGCCGCAAACTCTTCGCCGAGGGCAAGATCGGCTATGACGAATTCATGGACATGGTGTCGTCGTCCGCTCCGTCGGTCGGGCACTGCAACACCATGGGCACCGCGACATCGATGAACTCGCTGGCCGAGGCACTGGGGATGTCGCTGCCCGGTTGCGCGGCGATCCCGGCGCCATACCGTGAACGCGGCTGGATGGCGTTCGAAACCGGCAAGCGCATCGTTGGCATGGTGAAGGAAAACCTGCGTCCGTCCGACATCATGACCAAGCATGCGTTCGAGAACGCCGTTGTCGCAGCGGCCGCGCTGGGCGCGTCCTCGAACTGCCCGATCCACATGATCGCCATCGCCCGCCACATGGGCGTCGAGCATGATTTGGAGGACTGGCAGCGCCTGGGGCCGGACATCCCCTTGTTGGTTGATCTTCAACCGGCCGGCCGGTTCCTCGGAGAAATGTTCCACCGCGCCGGCGGCGTTCCCGCGGTGATGAAAGAACTGCTCGTCGCCGGGAAGTTGCACGGCGATGTGCGCACGGTCACCGGCCGCACCCTGGCCGAGGATCTGGCCGGCGTGAAGGATGGCGACCGCGAGGTGATCCGCGCCTATAATAAACCGCTGCTGCCAGCCGCCGGATACGTCGTGATGTCGGGCAATTTGTTCGACAGCGCGGTGATGAAGATCAGTGTCATCGACAAGGATTTTCGGGAGCGCTTCCTGTCCAATCCGGATCGCCCGAACGTCTTCGAAGGCCGCGCGATCGTGTTCGAAGGGCCGGAGGATTATCACGCCCGCATCGAGGACCCGGAACTGCAGATCGAGGAGCAATCGGTTCTGATCATCCGCAACTGCGGCCCGGTTGGCTATCCTGGCAGCGCCGAGGTGGTGAACATGCAGCCGCCGGCCACGCTGATGAAGCGCGGTATCATGACGATGCCGACGATGGGCGACGGGCGGCAGTCCGGCACATCCGGCTCACCGTCGATTCTGAACGTCTCGCCGGAGGCAGCGGTCGGCGGCGGTCTGGCGCTGCTGCAAACCGGCGACCAGATCAGGATCGATCTGAACACGCGCAAGGTGGATGTGCTGCTGCGCGAAGGGGAACTGGAGGCACGCCGAGCCAAATGGACTCCGCCCAACCTTGTCTCGATGACCCCGTGGGAGGAAATCTATCGGTCCATGGTCGGACAGATGGGCAGCGGCGCGTGTCTGGAGCCCGCGACTTTGTTCCTGGATATCATTGAAACCAAGGGCGAATCGCGAAACAATCATTAGCATCCGTCGGAGTGAAGGCGCCGGTTCAGCGGCGCCTTCCGCTCCGCATGCCGGAGACGAGCCGCAAAAGCGGGATCATCATCTGGGTCAGACTCAACGCGCTGACGATACCCTCAACAGCTTTGCGCCGCACATCCAGCGCCTCGATCTCAACCCGGCTCGGGCTGGATCGGGTGGCGAAGAAGACCAAAATCAGCGCCACCACCAAATCGGCACCGCCCAGGATGCCAGTTGTCACCAGATACGACTGGTCCAAAGCGGTCCGAATCTCATACCACGCCGCGATGTGGCCAAAGACCACCGCCCCGAGCACAAAAAACAGCGCGACCACGGCTAAAATCGCGCGTGTAACGATGCGCGTTGCCATCCCGCGCAGACGGACCCCCTCGGCCTCCGCCGCGATACGCGCCAACCGAAAAGGGCGCATGGCTCAGCGCATCGCCCGGCCGATGATCCATCCAACCGCCGCGGCGATCATGATCGCAATCAGCGGCTGCTCCTTGACGCGTCCCGACACGACTTCCGCCTGATCGCGCACCGCGCCGCTGGCGCTATGCACGGCGCTTTCCGCGCGGCCGGCAAAATCCGCGACCGCCGGGGTCACGCGGTCTTTCATCAATGTTTCGACCTGTTCGCGCAACCGAGCGATTTGCGCCTGAGCGTCTTCGAGTTTGCCGTGGGTGTCACTGCTAAAGGCCATGGTGTCGCTCCGTCCGAATTCACTTCGGCATGGAACGAAAGGTAAGCAGTGTGGTTCCCCAACGAAACCCCGGGGCCAGCACGGTTTCGCGAGTGTGGCGAATATACCAGAGGCACCGTGTTGTACCAGTCCGCGTTGATGTCGGCTCTCCCGGTATTAGGTAGCAACCGCCACCACAGGATAGAGGCGGCGGGACAGCGGGTAGCCTACCACATGCGGTATGAACGACGCACTCGTAATCGGCAACCGCCATCACACAGGAGATCGCCCGCATCAATGGCATTGAAGGCGCTCAACCGGTCGTGCAGCGGGTCCGCCTCACGCTGGTCAGGTTGGCCAAGGAAGGCCGCGTTATACGGTCTGGCGTGCATAAGGGGCGGCTTTGGGCGCGTCCGAAATAGTGGCTGCATGTCGTCAAGATCGGGAAGGCGTGGGGCGCGGTGGACGTTGCCAACTGGGTAGTGCCCCCAGCCATATGAGGTGGTCCCGGTCGTTTGGACAGCCCAGCGGCGTTGTTAAGCTAATCCCTGGTTCATCATCATGCCGCCAGACCGACCGTTGCCTGCTCACGGGCATGCCCGTGAGCAGGCAACGGTCGCGCCGATTCATAAACCTCATCAGGTGTGCGTCCAGCAAGCGCCGTGTGTGGCCGGCGGGCGTTGTAAAGCCCAACCCATGCCAATAGCCCGGCGCGCAGCTCAGACCCCGTCTCGTAAGCGTGTAGATACACACATTCGTATTTCAGGGACCGCCATAACCTTTCGATAAACACGTTGTCCATCCAGCGACCGCGTCCATCCATCGATATCCGAATACCGGCTGCCGCCAGAACCCCGGTAAATCTTGGGCTGGTGAACTGGCTGCCTTGGTCGGTGTTGAAGATCTCCGGCACACCGAACCGTCTGATCGCTTCCTCCACCGCCGCAATGCAGAAGTCAGCCTCCATCGTGTTCGACACCCGCCACGACAGCACCTTCCGGGTAGCCCAGTCCATAACCGCAACGAGATACAGGAAGCCTCGCCGCATCGGAATGTAGGTGATGTCGGCGCACCAAACCTGATTCGGCCGGTCAATCGTCAGGTTCCGTAAGAGGTAGGGATAGATGACGTGTTCGGGATGCGGGACGCTGGTGCGCGGCTTCTGATACACCGGCGCCAACCCCATCAGGCGCATCAGCCGCCGCACCCGCTGACGGCCGACCCTATGACCGAGCCGGCGCAGATGCCGCATCATTTGGCGCGTGCCGTAGAACGGCGTCTCCAGAAACTGCTCGTCTATCAATCGCATCAACAACATAGTGAGTTCACTCGCCCCACACGGCGCGTAGTAAAAGCCCGACCGGCTAATCGAGAGTAGTTCGCACTGCCGAACAATCGACAGATGTTCGTGATCAGGAGCAATCAATCCACGCCTCCGCGCCACGCTCATCGGCCGGAGGCTTTCGCCAAAAAATCCCGCTCCATGATTAACTCGCCGATCTTGGCGTGCAGCTTGGAGAACTCCGCCGGACTCGCCCCCGCCCCCGGCGTTGCCGCCTTCGATGCGAACGTGCTCGTCATCCCATCAATCGCGGCTCTTTTCCATGCCGCCACAAGGGTCAGATGGATACCGTGCCTGGCGCCGATCTCAGCCAGCGTCTGCTCCCCTTTGATGGCTTCTAACGCCACACGGGCCTTGAATTCAGCCGTGTGCCGCTTGCGCGTGACCTTGCCCATATCCCGTCCTCAAACTGGTCGGGATTAGCTTAACAAACTGTCCGAATTTCCGGGACCACCTCT
>Ga0316232_1000523_pt1 | contig 57903 bp, 46 predicted proteins | sample TBHtaG_FD_206006 | JGI IMG/M metagenome (GOLD analysis project Ga0316232, IMG submission 206006) | Freshwater microbial communities from Trout Bog Lake, Wisconsin, USA - TBH18025_13 | ecosystem: Environmental > Aquatic > Freshwater > Lake > Hypolimnion/Profundal zone | place: USA: Wisconsin...
AACCGCATCACCAGCAGAATGACTATCGACATCATTAATTGTCTTTAGATTATCTAGGTCGACATACAGCACTGCAAATTGAGTATGCGACCTTTTTGCTAAAGCAATTGCTTGCTGGAGCCGATCCGAGAATAACAAACGATTAGGTAATTTTGTTAAGGCGTCATGATGAGCAATATATTGGGCTTGCGCATTCTTTTTATAAATATTAAGCAGAGCTGCGGCGCCAAAACCGATGCAAATTAAACCAAACAATGTGGTGTAGAGGACTCCAACAACACTCCGATACCAATCCCCCAAATACAAGTCTTTAGAGACCGTAGCGCCGACAATAAGAGGGTAATTCTGAACCTTTCGAAAAGATACCATGCGCTCGATTGGGGCATCGTTCATATTAAATCCGGGGGAGTTCGTAAAAATTACCCCGCTACCCAAGGAGGACTGAATAACGCCCCTGGTATTTAATTTACCAATCATGTTGTCAACAAAAGGCCACCGCGTCAGCAATCGGTAATCATCCCTGTAAAGGGTGACCGAGGATCCCCTCCCCAGACTAGATCCAATACGCTCATACAAACTGGAAAAAACTTCAACAGAAACACCAACTAGAATCACACCGAGAAATTGATGATCTGCGCCATTGACGCGACGGGCCAAATAAAAAACCCATTTACCCGTACCCTTGTTCTGTACTGGCACGCTATAGAAAGTTTGTAAGTCATTATGCGTGCTTAGCCACTGAAAATAGTCGCGCTCAGAAAGATCAATAGGGGGCGCAGGAAATGATCTAGAAAAATTTAACACATGGCCATCTCTCCCAATTAAAGTTGCCACATCGATAATTGAATTCGAGGCGGTCTTATCAAGCAGCAAATCGTATTGCTGCCTTTGTATGGCAAAATTTCTAAATTGATCCTCATTTTGGATGTGCGCCAGACTTACCATATCCGCAATGCTTTTTAATGCAGTATTGGCTGAAAAAATAGTCTGAGAGGTATGCTCCGCCAAAATAATTGTTAGATTGGCTAATTGATTCATGCGGGCCTTAACCGTATTTTCCCGCAGCAAATAAGCCGATACCGCTGCATTCACCAGAAAAATTAAGCTTAAACCTAGTGCAGCAAATTGAATTAAGCGAATATTGCGTTTTACATGTCGAGAAGGAATGTAAACCATTAAGCTCTTTTTCTAGCTATCACTATATCGATTTGCAATTTCATTGAAGTAATCGCTATCATGCACAAAAGCCTCAACAACGAGCGGATCAAATCGCTTACCTTTGTTGCCAACAATCTCCTCATAGGCCTGCTCATGTGTCCACTTATGTTTATAGACACGTTCGCTCACTAAAGCATCATACATATCGGCTAAAGCCATGATTCTGGCGGAAAGTGGAATTTCAAAACCCTTTAAGCCCCTTGGGTACCCTGACCCATCCCAATTTTCATGATGTGAACCAGCGATTTCAATAGCCACATCTAATACCCCGGCATGTTGAACATCACCCATTTGAGCAGCGCTCAATACATTCTGCCCCAAGGAAGCATGGGTTTTCATAATTCCCCACTCCTCTTCCGTTAAACCACCTTCTTTTTTCAATATCCCATCCGGGATACCAACCTTTCCAATGTCATGCAAAGGTGCTGCCTTACGCATATCCTCGATCGCAGTATCAGATAGTTGATCCACGTATGACCCCAGCATCTTAAGAGTTTTCCCCAATCTTTCAACGTAGTGTTGTGTTCGAACAATATGATTGCCAGTTTCGTTATCTCTCACCATTGAAAGGGCGTTTAGACTATGAAGCATCCCATTTTCAATTGCTCGAGCATGATTGCGATGCTCTTGCCATAAGCGCTCTAGATAGTAATTGGTAATTAACACACAGGTTATCAAAAGCAATAGATTTGAGACAACCCTTAACCAAAAACCAATGCCGCCCTCTTGATACAGACTCTGCAGGCTAGCTCCAGTGGCAAAATACAAATGAGTAGAGCGTAGCAAGCGCACGATGATTTGCATGAACTGAATACCAATTAAGAGCTTAATTTGATAAGCCGTATTCCCGCCATCAATCAATGCCATTAATTCATACAGCTGCCAACAAGCCAAGATGGCTAAAACCCCATTCATTAGATAGATGCGTTCAGAGGTCGTTCCATTTATCAGCAAATGAACATACATCGCCGAAGCGGCTAACAATATTAGGATAGCAACCGGCAAAGTAAGGCGCCCAACTGAATGTCGCCAGGACTTAAAAAGAGCAGCGATCGAGATAACTCCACCAATGAGGGAGATATTCGCAATACCGAGGAAAATTTGACCACCCCATGATGCAGCAAAAAATGCTGCCATCGATATAGCGAGAAATAGAATTCCTAAAGGCCAGTAGAAGATGTACTTTGTAGCCCGATGACTTTCATGGCGCGAAAAAAATCCCGCCATTAATCCCAATAGAACAATCAGTCCCGTAAGATAAAAAGTTTGATTGGCTAATTCCATCACGTCTCATTCTAATTCGAATATCAACGATTGGTATCAATTCTTGAAGTTCCTTCATCAGCCGAATCGATCAAGCCTGATGGTTTGGTTTCTTAGCTCCCCGCCTTGCTATCTACAGAAACGACTGGAAGCCCAATAGATGCTCTCAATTTCTGGCAATCTGGATTTATCTGTCCATCATCATTAACGATGTTAAATTCACGACAAGGGGTGGGGCGCTTTTCGTAGATCGAACAACGATACCCTTCGGCAGAAGAATAGGCTAAGGCTACGCATTTACCGCCACCAAGCTCAGTGCCTTTCATGCAAACCAAGTGCGGAGAAAGCTGGGTAACCATACTCTCCGGTACCACGCCTAGCCCGTTGCCATCAACTTCAGCATGATAAAAACTAACCCGAAAGTATTGGCAGCACTGACCGCATTCAAAACACGCGCTCACCCATTTTCCTTTTCTAGCTTATACAAACTGAATGTTAATAGTCCGTGTAACCTTGTTCTCCAGATGTGTAAAACGTACTCATATCAGGATCAGTTAATTTGGCACCCGTTTTTAGCTTTTCGACGAGATCGGGGTTGGAGATAAAGGGACGGCCAAAGGCAATCAAATCCGCCTCGTTCGATTGCAATGCCTTTTCAGCAGACTCCGCTGTAAAACCACCCACGGCAATATAGGTCCCAGCAAACGCTTCACGAATTTTCTTTTTAAGCTCAGTCGACACCGGGGGAGCTCCCATCGCAGAGTGATCTACCAAGTGGAGATAAACCAGGCCCATTTCCGATAAATGGCGCGTCAGTGATAAAAACTGAGGCTCTAAATCTGGAAAATCCCCAGTGCCATTAAAAACGCCTTGCGGAGAAATCCGAATGCCAACCTTATTAGGTCCAATTGCTTTAATACAAGCATCCGCAACTTCAATCACAAAGCGGTTACGACCAGCAATGTTTACGCCATACCCATCAGTGCGTTTATTAATCAGCGGATTGAGAAACTGCTCCATTAAATATCCATTAGCAGCATGAAGCTCAATCCCATCAAAACCAGCCTGGATGGCTAGCTTTGCCGCATTGGCATACTCATGCACCACCCCTTTAATCTCAACTTCAGTTAACGCATGGGGCAAGGTATGAGTCTGCATATTGCCGCTCTGATCAACCCAGATTTCCCCAGGGCACACCTCAGCACAAGGTCCTACAACCCTTGCTCCAGACGGCAAATTATCTTGATGTGATACGCGGCCGGTATGCATGAGCTGCGCATATATTCTCCCACCCTTAGCATGAACGGCATCAGTCACTAATTTCCAACCGGCAATCTGCGCTTCATTAAACAAACCTGGGATCCGAGCATAACCCACACCATTAGGTGACGGAGAAACGCCTTCGCTAATAATTAAACCTGCACCCGAACGCTGGCCATAATATTGCGCCATCAATGCATTGGGTGTGTTTTGCTCAGTAGCTCTATTGCGCGTCATAGGCGCCATGACAACCCGATTAGCCAACTCAATACCACCTAAGGTATAGCGATCAAATAACAACATATATTCCTTCAAGTAAACATTACTATTTTTATCTCTGATGAGATTGCATCACTTCCATACTCGCTACAACTAACCCCATTGCACACTGGAGCGGGTGAAGGGAGTCGAACCCTCGTCTCTAGCTTGGGAAGCTAGGGTAATAGCCGTTATACGACACCCGCACATTAGCAAAATCTATAGCCTCAATATTAACCAGTGTTCCGCAAACCTGCTGCAATACCATTGATAGCTATATGCACCCCGCGCTCTACGCGCTCATCACTCTGATCCAAGCGATAGCGACGCACCAATTCAACTTGCAAATGGTGAAGCGGATCAATATATGGAAAACGGTTACGAATAGATCTTGCGAGTGCGGGATTGCTTGCTAAGCGCACTTTTTCTCCGGTAATGGCATTTAGCGCAAAAACAGTTTTATTCCATTCTGCTTCAATTTTCCCAAAAATCTTTTTGCGCAAGGCAACATTAGAAACTAACTCGCTATAACGAGACGCCAAAGCCAAATCACTCTTGGCAATTGTCATATCAATGTTAGAAAGCAAAGTCCTAAAAAATGGCCACTCCCTATACATCTTCTGCAATAGGCTCAGGGCCGCTTTTTTATCCGCAGGCTGAGCACAGCTCAAAAATATCTCAACTGCGGAGCCAAAACCATACCAGCCGGGAAGCGTCAGGCGACATTGACCCCAACTAAATCCCCAGGGGATTGCCCGTAGGTCCTCAATTTTCTGACTGGGTTTGCGACTAGCTGGTCGTGAGCCAATATTGAGTTTGGCAATCTCCCCAATCGGGGTGGCAGCAAAAAAGAACTCCGCAAAGCCCGGTGTCTCATAGACCAAGCTACGATACGCATCCATACTTGATTGCGATAATTTGGCTGCCGCCTCCAAAAATGCTTTTCCAGCAGCTTTGGTAGGCTTTAATAAGGTGGCTTCTAAGGTCGCTGCCACTAAGGTCTCAAGATTTCTTCTACCAATCTCGGGATTGGCATACTTAGAGCCAATAACCTCTCCTTGCTCGGTTAGTCGGATTTGACCTCTCACCGTACCGGGTGGTTGAGCCAAGATAGCTTCATAGCTAGGGCCACCGCCACGGCCTACCGTGCCCCCTCGACCATGGAACAGGCGCAACTTCACACCATGCTCGGCTTCTAGTGGTGCAAACACCTCGACCAAAGCAATTTCTGCGCAATATAACTCCCAATTGCTCGTAACAATCCCACCATCCTTATTCGAATCAGAGTAGCCCAGCATGATGTCTTGCTCAGATCCTGAGCGCTTGACCAAATCAAGAATGCCTGGCAAGGCATACAAATCGCGCATGATAGGGGCAGCATGCCGTAAATCCTCAATCGTTTCAAACAAAGGCACCACGATTAAATCGGCGATCACCTTTTTACCGAGCGAACCTTGCAATAAGCCCACTTCTTTTTGCAGCAACATCACTTCTAGTAAATCGCTGACCGTTTCAGTATGGCTAATGATGTAATGACGAATCGCATTCTTACCAAATAGGTGACGGACCTTTTTTGCCATCTCAAAAATAGCCAACTCCGAGATCGCAAAATCTGAGTACTCGTGACCCACCACGCGTAGCGGCCTTGGATCTTTCAACAAACCTAACAATAATGTTTGCTTTTGATCTTCACTCAGGCTGGAATAGTTCTTGTGAACCAGCGCAGCGCGGAACAACTCGTCCAGGACGGTTTCATGCATATCAGAGCTTTGGCGCAAATCAATCGTAGCCAAATGAAACCCAAATACCTCAACTGCCCTAATTAATCCATGCAAACGCCGATCCGCTAGTGCTTTAGCCCCTTGGGAGATTAAAGAGATTTCAATTGTTTTGAGGTCTGCTAAAAATTGTTCTGCAGTGGCGTATGGATTTTGTGGAGGCACCGCATGCCGGGCGGCATCCGCCCCCGTCAAAATCTTTAGGGTTGCAGCCAACCGAGAATATATGCCGGTGAGCGCCCGACGATAAGGCTCATCTTGACGATGCTCGTTGCCATCCGGAGAGGCTTGGGCTAAGGCCTGCATCTTCTTTGGAAATGGAAGTAGCAAAGCAGAAACCGATAACTCGCGACCTAAATCATTGACCTCGGTTAAGTAATAGCGCAACACCATTTCCGCTTGCCGTGAAATAGCATACTCAAGAGTCTGGGCGCTAACATTCGGATTACCATCCCGATCACCACCAATCCACTGCCCCATCTTGAGAAAACTAGCAACCGAGGCACCATCGAGCTCATTTTCTAGCTGAGCATAGATTTTTGGAATCTGTCTTAAGAAGGTTGTCTCGTAGTACGTTAATGAATTTTCAATCTCATCAGCTACTGTTAGCTTAGTAAAGCGCAGTAAACGCGTATTCCAAAGTTGCAAGACCCGTGCACGAATTTGCTCCTCATTGACCGCGAGCTCTTTAACCAGCAATACGTCCTTAGTGGGATTGCTGGCCTTGGAGGACTCTTTAATCTGGTCGCGTGCAGTCAGCAAATTGGCAATATCGCGCTCAGCCTCCAGAATGCTAGTGCGCTGAACTTCTGTGGGATGGGCCGTGAGCACTGGCGATACATAGCTTTTGGCAAGCAATGCAGAGATCTGCTCATTGCTAATTTTGGAGCGATGTAGACGCTCGATTGCCAAGGGCAAGCTACCAGACTGAAGACTGCCCTTGCGCTCATAAAAGATTCTACGGCGAATATGGTGTCTATCTTCTGCCAAGTTCGCTAGATGACTAAAGTAGGTAAATGCTCGCAACACCTTCATTGCAACCGGCGCACTCAAGCCCTTAAGTAATTTTTTGAGTTCTTGATTGGCCTTTTGATTGGTATCGCGATGAAAGGCGACAGAGAGCTTTCGCACTGTCTCGATGAGCTGATAGACCTCAACACCCTCTTGCTCGCGAATCACATCACCCAATATTTTTCCCAGCAACCGGATATCCTCAATGAGTGGGAGTTCGGTGTTTTGCAATGTCATCTCCAGGAAAGGTGTTTGATTGGCAACGGTTCCAGTTTAAGGCACGATTGTGCATTGGTGCCAAATTCTCTGTGCGCAACCTGACAAACAAAAAACCGCCCGAAGGCGGTTTCTGCTAATGCGGTTAAAACGAATTAAGCAGCTTTGCGGGTCTTAGCAGCTGGCTTAGCGACACTGTATTGACCTTGAATATTGGCCAATGCAGCATCAACACTCTTTTCAAAATTTGCAAATGCATCCGTTGCAGTAGCACGAGCTTGATCAAACTGTTGAAGCGATGTTTCAAATGCAGTTTTAAATGCAGACACGAATGCCTCAGAACCAGCAGGAGCGGTCTTAGTGGCTTCCTTAACAAACTTCACCAAATCATCGCGAGCATCATCAATAGAAGCATCAACTACTTGAGCAACTTGTTTATTGCCGTTGCGTACTACTTTGTTTACTTTAGCTTGATATGCAGCAGCATACTTGGCAGCTTCTTGCGCAGATTCTGGCTGAACCAACTTAGCCAACTGTTGCGGATCCTTAATTGCCAATAATTGAGCGCTAGCCTCTTGAGCAGCAGCTAAAGCATCTTTAGCGGCAGCTTGATTGATTTCAGCCAATTCTTGAGCACTTTCAACAGCCACTTGGGCTAAATGTTTTGCGTTTTCAACAGCCTTTGCTTGAGCTTGGGCGAGTTGTTCATTTAATAGAGCTTGTGACATATTCTTTTCCTTACTTAAAAATGGGTTTAATTTGTTGCGATGCACCATTTTAGTAAGCCCTAGAGAGAATGGCAAGCAATTTTTGTTGCAAAGCAACAAATTCACAAAATACCGCAATAGAGGGTCAAAAAAAGGGGTCAGGAACCATAGAAAGGGATTTCACCCCCCTTTTTTTTTGTTTAAACAAGCAATCTAGCAGGAGATATCAAAAGGGCAACCCAATCATGCGGGGATGTCACCCTATTTTCTATTCTTCCCATAGCTTGCATTGAGGTACTCCACAATCACTGGCACATCCTCATCGGTTACCGGGGCTTTAAAGACATTTTTCATGCGCAACACTTGAGCATTCCAATAGGCTAGTCCAGTACTGGGAGGCTGATATTCAGCATAGTGGGCCGAGTGACATGCGGAACATTTTTGCAAAACCAACTGATACCCTGGCAGCGGTGAAGGCCGCCATTGAACCGTATCGGCTGGAAGCTCAATCGTATTGGCATAGCTTATCTGGGCAATGAGGGCAAAAAAACCAAGAGTAATTTTTTTCATCTGCTTTTCCTTACGCCGCAGTAATTTTTACGGTCTCAACTACATTACGCATATAGCCTCCGGGATTCCAGGTTGCCGTCATGGGTTGCACTTCTCCGGCATGATTAAAAGCCCTTACTCGGAGGTCAAGAGCTCCCTTTTTCTTGGGTGTAAATTCGGCACGCCACTCCCTAAAAGAAAAGCGGCCGAGATCTTCGCCCAGTCTAGCCTCAACCCAACTTTGACCATTATCTTGGGAGAACAAAACTTTTTTAATTCCGTACCCAGAATCAAAAGCAATGCCCCGAGCTAATGTGGGCCTCCCTGCTGTAACCACGCTACCATCAGCCAGGTTAGTAATAAAAGAGCGAATCGTAAGCCTGTTAATCGGGATGGTTTTTGAAGGGGTAGTTCCCGGCTGCACACAACTGCAATCATTGTCAGGAATACGGTAGGCTGGATTCATCCAGTACCCATTAAAAACGTCATCTACCACGTTAATTTCACTTAAGTGCTTAACCCAATAGGTTCCATAGTAGCCAGGTACAACCAATTTAATGGGGTAACCATTTAAAAAAGGAATGTCCGTACCATTCATTTGGTAGGCCACCATGACATCACCGTCCATGGCGTGATCAATATCCAGAGCTTTTACAAAGTCGGCATCGCTTGGCAACACTGGATGATCTAGACCATTAAAGGTCACCTGCTTTGCACCCTTTCCGGGGCTTGCCGCATTCAAAATATCCTTCAACGCCACACCAACCCACACGGCATTTCCCATGGCGCCATTGCCGAGCTGACCACCGTTTACCCGAGGCTCAAAAAATCCCCGACTGTTTCCAGAGCACTGATTCACTGCCACAATACGTTGTGAAGGAAAGTTCTTCTTTAAATCAGTCAAGGAAATTTCTAAGGGCTTAGCAACATTACCACCAATTTTCAACCTATAAGTAGCAGGATCAATCGTTGTTGGTATGCCTGCCATGTGGTACCTGACAAAGAATTCGTCATTCGGGGTAATCACATGGTTGTCATAGTATTTAAATGGTGTCTCTAGTTGTGGCGGCCGGGAAGTCAACACAATCATTGGTTTTTTCCCGGGAAACGTCATGAGATCGCGCTCCCCGTACGCAAATGGCAAGGTGACTGTTTCGGCCGCTAAAGCCCATGACGGGAACAAAGAACTGGCTCCACCAGCCATTGCCGCCGCAATCAGTTTTCGTCGCGTTAGAAAAGTTTCTGAATTCATGCGAGCCCTCCTTACAATTGTCCTAGAACACCCTACCAATGTATTCCCCAAGGAAGGAATGTCACTAGAAATAAACCCTTACTGATCCTTATATTGGAGGCCCAGCCACAATTAAAACCCCTTGCATCAACAAAAGATGCTTCGGAGATAGCTTAGAGCCCTTTTGCGGCAAACTCGGCTAAGGACTTTAGATTGGGGATTTGAACGGATAGACGGGTGATATTTGAAATCAAACCTTGCTCAGCCATCGAAGCCAAAGCTCGACTAATGGTTTCAAGCTTAACATCCATCATTAAACCCATATCTTCGCGCTTGAAAACAGGAGCAATTGCTGAAACCCCAGAGGGTTTAGCCAATTTAAGAAAAAATCGCGCCAACCTCACTTCAATTCTGCCGGTATTAATCTCAGAAAACCAAGACTCAGACTGAGATAAGGCTTCACCCCATTTCTTCACTATCTGCCGATGCAATCTTGGTGACTGCTCACCAAGATTAGAAATAATATCTTTTGGAATTCGGCAAAGATGAATATTGGTTAGGGCGGCGGCGGAGTGAGAATACTGCTCTCCTAATAAGGCCTCCATACCGAATAAATCGCCCGGGGTCACCAAGCGCACTATTCTGCTAGAGCCATCTAAATTTAAATGCAACAGCTTGATATAGCCTTCGCGCAGGGTAAATAGGTGCGAAGCTAAAGCGCCCTGAGAATAAATTTCAGAATTTGCCTCATGCCTCAGATCATCAATGGGCAGGTGAATTTTGGCAAAGTCCTCCTCATTTAACTCAGCAAATAAGGCCGAACTCCTAATAGAACAAGAGAGGCAATCACTATTACCCTGCCAAGCGCTTCTAATCTCAATAGTTTTCACAGGCTTTTCATACTCAAGAATTTGTCACCTTCACAAAGTCAAAAGTATAGGCTAACTAACGCCTTTAGTTTGGGCAAGCTAATACCTGGCGTCCTTGGGCTTTTCACCATTTGGCCAGTCTTTCGCCTTATCGACAAAATCAGGCCTACTCATATGGGTAAAAAACTGGGCTACATCGATTGCTTCTTGGTCAGTTAAGGTTGCGCCTTGCCCCAGTGGAAAATGCGTATTGTGGCCCATTGGCATATTTTGCTTAATAAATGCCGCGGCAGTAAACGTACGGGCCATGCCTGCCCCTAGGTTAAAAGATTCTTCGCCCCACACCATGGGAAAGACATAGCTGCCATTTGCCATCTTTACACCCTCTCCATTAGCGCCATGGCAAATGGCACATTGTGATTGGTAGACTTTCCTTCCGCGATCAACATTGGGCAATAGAGTTTTATCAATTTTTCCGACGCCACGCCCTGGAATTGCGTCACCCTTCTGGTAGGGTCCATTAACCCAGTTCATATAAGCCAGCATCGCTTGCATTTCAGCAGAATCTTTTGCAAGTGGCTTGCCATTCATGGACCTCCTAAAACAGCCATTAATTCTTTCCGCTAAATCGATGACCTTCCCAGCCCGCGGTGCGTAACTTGGAAATTGCGCAGCTACACCAACAAATGGGGAGGCAAATGCAACCGTACCGGCATTGGTATGACAACTGCTGCAATTTAATGTATTGCCAACATTCTCAGGAAGCAATGTGCCCGTTTCAGACATCAAGCGCATTCCATAAACTAACTGCCTGGCATTGGACTGTCCTAGCATGCTGGCAAAACGCGGAGTATTGAAAATTATAGATGGGCGTCCCTCAAAGCGAATCTCTTCGCGAACTGCTTTAACTTGCGATGCACTCACTGCGGGACTGCGATTACCCCAATTATTCCGAATCAATGAAATCACACCCGCTAATTCTTGATTGCTCAAAGTAGCATATTCAGGCATTCCAACCACCCGAGAATGTGTTGCAGTTGCTGCAGAATTCCAACCACTTAAGACAACATGTATGACTGAGGTGGGATCTTCCGACAAAATAGATTTATTACCAGCGAGAGGCGGAAACAAACCAGGAACCCCCTTGCCATCATCCCGATGGCAAGTGGAACAGAATTGAATATAAGTCAACCCAGCAGTTGTTTGGTATAACGGATCACCAGCGCCAGAGGCCAACCCCTGAGGTCTAGGTGCCTCATCGTTTTTAAGGGACTTAAGGTAGTCTGCAATAGCATTCAAATCATTGTCCGTAAAATGTTGCGTGCTAAGCCCAATTACCTCAGTCATCGTGCCGTAAGCAGTGGCATGCTGATTTCTTCCTGTTTTTAAAAAAGCAACTATCTCCGGATTAGTCCATAGATTTCGGAGGTTGACTGCATGCCAGTTATCAACTGTAGAGCCTGCAAGAAAGTATGTGCCGCTCCACCCCTCTTGACTCATGGCTTTTTCTTGGAACAGCAATCCCCTGGGGGTGTGACAGGCGCCACAATGCCCAAGCCCTTGAACAATATATGCTCCACGATTCCATTCCGCAGATTGATTGGGCGCCGGCGCATATGGCTTCCCCCCGCCAAATAAAACATTCCAAAAACCAAGACTCCAGCGCATGCTAAAAGGCCACTTCATTTGGCTAGGAAGATTGCTGCTATTTACTGGCTCAACCCCAACCATTAAATACTGATAAAGATCATGCATATCTGCATCAGTGATTTTCGAATAGGATGGATAGGGCATAGCGGGATACAAGTGATGCCCATCAGCGGCTACCCCTGTTCGCATGGCGCGATCAAACTGCTCAAAAGTGTAAGAGCCAATACCAGTCTTTTTATCTGGCGTGATGTTAGTTGAATACAGTACACCAAAAGGCGTCTTCAACTCGAGTCCTCCAGCCAATGGTTTGCCCTCCCTATTGGTATGGCAAGCGACGCAGTCTCCAAGATGGGCCAGGTAGCTACCGCGCTCTACAGAACCCCTCACAAGCGATAACTCTTGTCCCGCTAGCGACTGAAAACTATAAACAATGCCGACTGCAACAAAGATAGCGCTGACCAACTGCTTCATAAAATCCCAATTCTGAGGAAAAGTAGAAATACAAGCCTTACCGTTTTCAGTATGGGATAAACCTGAATATGCCCATTGACCTAGATCAAAAATATTGGGGCATCAATGTACTGGAGGTAGACGACGGCGAGTATTCTCGACCGAGAAGATATTCAATCCAACGAAGAATTAATTCTTAATATAGCGATATAAGGTATTTCTGCTGATGCCGAGCAACTTTGCCGCCAAGCTAATATTGCCATTTGTTTTTTCTAATGTTTTTTGAATGGCGAGTTTGGAGAATTGCTTTAAGTCTCTAGACTCAAAATCGGCATCACCGCTACTTTCACTTGCTGCCGCAGTCTCAGCGCAAAAAGAGGGGCGATAGGATATGTTTTGCGAAACCGTAAAAAAGAATGGTTTGAAATGATGCGTTTTACTCTTGTAGATCTTGACTGCATTCTTTTTGGCGCAATCATAAAGTTGACTCAAAGACAACTCAATCAATTGCGATATTTTTACCTGCCCAATATCAATAGCATTAATTTCTAATAAAGATAGAGCGACACGATCTATGCCAATTACTAGCCCAGCCTCATCTAAGCCAATCACCCCCTCACCCATTGACCCAATACCCTCAGGAGTGCCATGCACCTTCAAAACCAAAGCGTACTGGGATTGCTTTGCGGCAAATAATTGCTTCTCCAGAGAGTGGACTGTCGCCTTTACCAACCCAGTAGTATGGGGGTGATATGCATTCTTATCGGTGGAGATATCCAAGACGCCACCAATCATTCCATCCGGCTGAAAGATCGGAGCGGCTGTACAGCTTAAAAAACCATTGCCCTCCAGAAAATGTTCGGAGCCATTTACTGATACCGCCGCTCTCTCAATTAACGCCGTTCCAATCGCATTCGTACCACGATGTTTTTCTAACCACGATGCGCCCGTCTTGAGCAGAACTCGGTCTGCCTTTGATACAAATTGTGAATCTCCAACCGCATGAACAATCACCCCCTGATGATCACTCAATAGGATCACGCCGCCGCTGCCTAACATCAAGCCATGTAAATAATTCATGGTTGGTTTAGCCAATGCAATCAATTCATGACGCTGCTCTATTCTGGACTTGAGGATATCGCCATCCAAAATATTATCGGGCACGCATTTTTGATAGGCTTCAAGACCAGACTGTAAACACCGTTGCCATGAACGGTAAACAGTTCCGCCGAGTGCCGCCTCCAAATTTCCTGCAGGCAGATTGCCATGAAGCAACCAGCTCTTTCGGATATCACGTAGATTCAATGCATTCATAAGAAACTCAATTGGAGTTGAATGCTAACTATAGTAAAAAATGCTTCACAACAGATGAGGCATAACCCTGATGGATAACTGGATTAACAGGTTGTCACATAAATGAACAGTTAGCCACCAGAAAGACTAGGAAATACCCTCATTTTGATGTGAATTTTGATAATTCATTAATTGCTGCACTGCATTTGATTGATTCTGTCTGAGTACTGGATGACAGTGCATCAAACGCCACCGTCTTCGAGTCATGGTGGCGTGATTCATAAACCCCGTTAGGAGAACACTTTGATCTATTCAGCACCCGGCGCTGCAGGCGCAAAAATTCAATACAAATCCCAGTACGATAACTTTATTGGTGGCAAATGGACTGCCCCCGTTAAAGGCGAATACTTTGATGTCATTACCCCTATTTCAGGGAAGGTCTATACCAAAGCAGCGCGCTCGGGAGCTGATGATATTGAGTTGGCTTTGGATGCCGCCCATAAAGCAGCAGATGCTTGGGGCAAAACAGCAGCCGCCGATCGCGCCAATATCCTACTCAAAATTGCTGATCGTATTGAAGCGAATTTAGAACTCTTGGCATACGCTGAAACCGTAGACAACGGCAAGGCGATTCGCGAAACGCTTAATGCTGATATCCCATTAACGGTTGACCACTTCCGCTATTTTGCTGGCTGCATTCGCGCTCAAGAAGGGGCGCTGTCTCAAATAGACGAGACGTCGGTAGCGTATCACTATCACGAGCCACTAGGTGTAGTCGGCCAAATTATTCCCTGGAACTTCCCTATTTTGATGGCAGCGTGGAAACTTGCTCCAGCATTAGCCGCCGGCAATTGCGTCGTCTTAAAACCAGCAGAATCAACTCCTATCTCGATTTTGATTTTGGTTGAAATCATTGCCGATCTTTTGCCACCAGGTGTTCTCAATATCGTCAATGGCTTTGGTCGTGAAGCTGGGATGCCATTAGCCACTAGCAAGCGAATTGCCAAAATTGCATTTACCGGCTCCACCTCTACTGGTCGCGTGATTGCCCAAGCTGCTGCCAATAACTTAATTCCAGCCACTCTAGAGCTAGGCGGCAAATCCCCCAACATTTTCTTTGCCGATGTCATGGATCAAGATGATGGGTTCTTAGATAAAGCAATTGAGGGCTTGGTTTTATTTGCATTTAATCAAGGTGAAGTTTGCACCTGCCCATCGAGAGCATTAATTCAAGAAAGCATCTATGACAAGTTCATGGAAAAAGTCCTGAAACGCGTTGCCGCCATTAAGCATGCTAATCCACTAGACTCTGACAGCATGATGGGGGCACAGGCCTCCAAAGAACAGCTGACCAAAATTTTGTCCTACCTAGACTTGGGAAAACAAGAAGGTGCCGAAGTATTGGCGGGCGGCTCACAAGCCCATTTAGGCGGGGAGCTAGAAGGTGGCTACTATGTGCAGCCCACCCTCTTTAAAGGTCACAACAAAATGCGCATCTTCCAAGAAGAAATTTTTGGGCCAGTGTTAGCAGTCACCACCTTCAAAGATGAAGCAGAAGCTTTGGAGATTGCCAATGACACCTTGTATGGCTTAGGGGCCGGTGTTTGGAGTCGCAATGGCAACGTAGCCTATCGCATGGGTCGCGCTATTAAGGCTGGCCGTGTTTGGACGAATTGCTACCATGCTTACCCTGCACATGCCGCATTTGGTGGCTACAAAGAATCGGGCATTGGTCGCGAAACCCATAAAGTCATGTTGGATCACTATCAGCAAACCAAGAATCTCTTGGTAAGCTATAGCGAGACTAAACTTGGTTTCTTCTAACTCATCAGCATCTGGTCCATTACAAGGGCGGACTCATCCGCCCTTTTTTTCCCCAAAAATTCACAGAGGATGAAATATGGTTGAAAGAGTTATTGCTACGGACGCAGCGCTTGCACTGATCGCGCAACTCCAAGCGGAGTATGGCGAGATCCTATTTCATCAATCCGGTGGTTGCTGTGATAACAGCGCTGCCAATTGTTACCTTCCCACAGATCTCACAATCGGGCCCTATGACATTCAACTGGGAGAAGTGGGAGGCGTGCCATTTTATATAGGGAAGCTCCAGTATGAATACTGGAAACATACCCAGCTCATTCTGGATGTGATTGATGGCCAAGGCGGAACTTTCTCCTTAGAAGGCAATACAGGGAAGGCATTTCACACTCGTTCGCGCCTATTTACGGATGACGAGTGGGGCTCGATTGAGGCGCAAGTTCTCAAAGATTTAGCCTAAATAGCTCAACACCATCCAGAAAAAAGGCCACCCGAAGGTGGCCAAAGTCAGGAAAGTTTAAGCCGTATCAACCCACTCGCATTGGCAATAGGATCATTTGGCGCCCAGTGAAATGCAACTGTTCTTGAATTTCCAGTGGAGTTTGGTTATGCAAAAATTTTGTAAAGAAGTTTGTTTTGGCAAATAGCAGCTTACTCGCAAACGTAATACTTTCATTCGGGAACTCAACATAAGCTTCATTAGTAATCTTAATGAACTCCTTCACAGGATCAGTTCCAAAAGCAATTTTTGAAGTCGCAGCTAAACCATGTTGATTGCAGAACTCAATATAGTAAGACATTGACTTTTGCATTTCTTCACGCAACCCTTCCATCTTTTGGTGGCCATCGTAACTTGTGGCATCAACTTCACCAACTGCCAAGAAGACATAATTCTTGTAATGCGGAAAGAGTCGCATCGCCCACATCAAGGCATGCATACTTGCGCCGCGATGACGACTAACCAAAATAATGGCGGCTGGTTTTGAAGGGTCAGGCCGCAAAGGGGTTACAGTCTTATCCACCAACAGGTCAGGAAACGCTTCATCGGCCTTCGACAACTCAGCTCTAAATGCCTCATAGTGCTTTCTAGTCAGAATGCAGAGCACAATCACAATGCTGGTTACCAAGATAGTCAGCCAGCCACCCTCAAATAATTTTTCAGTAATGGTGATCATTAATATTGAGATAGTCACTAAGAATCCCAATGCGCTCAGCATGAAGTGCTTAAACCATCCTTTGTCTTTACTATGCTTTACCCAGTAGACGGACATTCCAAACAAAGACAAACTAAAGGTCAAAAACACGTTAATACTATAAAGAACGACCAGGGTTGCTACTGATCCACCAGTAAAAATCAAGATCAAGAAGGCGGCAATGCCCATTACCAAAATTCCGTTTTGCCTTACTAGGCGACTAGAAAGCTCCCGGAACTGTCTTGGCACCCAATAATCAGCAGCCATATTTGACAGCACTGTTGGGCCATCCAGAAAACCAGTTTGTGCTGCCACAAACAATAATCCCGCCTCCAATAAAAGCACTACCGCCAAAGCAACATCATTAACGCCACCACCATTGGGATTTAAGTGATTAATGATTGCACCGAAAGCAGTGGCATTGAGTGTTTGACCATCAACCTTCTCTGCACCCCAAAGCATATAGAGCAAAATAATTCCGCCGGCAGTAATCGCGAGAGAGAATGCCAAGTACCACATAGTTCGCTTGCCATGGGGAACGCGTGGCTCAGCAAGTGTATTTACGTTATTGGATACCGCCTCCAAGCCTGTGTAGGTACCGCCACCCAAGGAGTAAGCCTTCAGGAAAAGTGAGGCCACCATAATCCAACCAAGATTAGAGCCCAAGGCATTCGCCTCAGAAATGGCATTCGGCCAAAGATGGCCCAACTCTGGTGCGTGCACCCCAATACCATAAACAATCAGGATGGCATGAGTAATACAAAACCCTAAAAATATTGGCAAGAGTATGAGAATGGATTCTTTAATGCCACGGAAATTTAAAAAGATGAGGAAAACAACCAACCCTAATTCAATCACCAATTTATAGTCTTGATACTCGGGGGGAACCAAGCTAAATGCGGCATCGACACCACTTGCCAGAGAGATGGCAATTGTCAGCACATAATCTACCAGTAGCGCCGAACCAGAAATCAAGCCTGCTTTAGCCCCCAGCAAAGCCGTGGCGACACGGTAACCGCCGCCACCCGTTGGGAAGAGCTCAATAATTTGGTTGTAACCCAAGGCAATGATGAACACAGTGATGGCAGTCGCCAGCGCTAAGAACAGAGCCATATTGTGATTGCTGCCTAAGGCCAAAAAGGCCTCTTCAGGACCGTAGCAAGAGGAGGATAGACCGTCAGCTCCCAAACCAACCCAAGCCAGCAAGGGAATAATGGCAATGGCATGACGTGTTTTGGGATCCATGGGATCAAGCGCTTTACCTCTAAAAAAATTAATGATCTTTTCCATCGCGTCCTCTGTGTTATCTAGTTAAATATCAAGGCGATACCCTACGCCCGTTTCGGTTAATAAAAACTTTGGCTGAGCGGGGTCATCTTCAAGCTTCTGACGAAGGTGCCCCATATAAATTCGAAGATAGTGGTTATCTTCAGTGTGTTGACCACCCCAAATCTCTTTGAGCAGTTGACGGTGTGTAACCACCTTCCCATTACTGGTCAATAAAATATTCAGTAATTGATACTCAATTGGACTCAAATGGATTTCTATATTGGATTTACTAACCTTGCGCAGACTCAGATCAATCTCAACGTCACCAAAACTAAATATCGGCGTATTGCTATCCAGCCTGGATTGACGCCTCAGTAGAACGCGCATTCTGGCCATAAGCTCTGCCGTACCAAATGGCTTAGTTAAATAGTCATCCGCGCCCGCATCTAGCGCCTTTACTTTCTCGTGCTCCTGCATTCTCGCTGAGAGCACTAAGACCGGATTGTTTGACCATGAGCGGTAATTCACAATGAACTCTATGCCGTCACCATCTGGCAATCCCAAATCCAATAAGACGAGATCTGGCTTCTCTTGTGCAGCTAGTTGAATACCGCTGGAAATTGTTTGGGCTTCCAAGGGCAAGAAATCCATGCCCTTAACCACCTTAACCATCAGACCGAGAATATCTACATCATCCTCAATCACCAGCACTTTGATGATTGCCGTACTCATAATATTGGCAACCCAGGATTTTCAGAGATGGGTAAAGTAAACATCAAGGTTGAGCCCGGGCGGGACTCATTGTTATGAGCAGAAATCGAGCCGCCATGAGCCTGCACAATTTCCTTGCAAATTGCCAAGCCCAATCCCACGCCAGATTGGTTGGTATCGGATAAACCTCTTGTAAACATATTAAAAAGCTGATTGGGGTCCTGTGAAAACCCGGGGCCAGAGTCCACAACCGAAATTCTGACAACAGGATCGACACTTTCCACTTTCACTTCAATCTGCGAGGATGCAATCGAATACTTGGCAGCATTTTCGAGCAAATTACACAATACACGCTCTATTAATACCTCATCAAAATACAAAGGGGGAACATTGCTGGCGATGGTTGTTTTCACTGCCCTTCCTGGGAAAGAAGCAGAGAAATGCTTAATGCTTGCTCCAATCACATCCTCTATGGGTTGCCATTCTTTTTTAAGCGTTGGTCCTTGTGTCTGCAATCTAGCCATCTCTAGCAAATTACCGATCATGCTAGAAAGGCGTAAACCCTGACTTCGAATGGTTTCGAGATCTGATTTGCTCTCGGCGTCCATGGATTGATTGCGCTCTTGCAAGTTTTCAGCCAATCCAATCATGGTGGTAAGAGGCGTACGAAGGTCATGCGAAAGGGATGACAAAATCGCACTCTTCAAGCGCTCGGTAGCGGCTTCTACCTTACTTAGCTCTTGAGCCCTAACCGAGCGTAACTGACCAACAGCTAACGCAATTAAATTAGCGGCAGTTTGCAAAATATCATCACGACCGTATCTCCTAATTGATCGCATAGGATCGGATGCAATCAGAATTCCCACAGTCTTTAACTCAGAACGAATCGGAATAAAAATAGTGGACTGACCATCTAACTCGTCTACCTCATTAAATATACGAGATCCACTTTGCATTGCCCATGCGATCGTTTGAGAGTCAAACCGAGATACTTTCAATTGTTCTGGACTCTCGCCAATAAATAACTCAATAGAGATGCCCATCGGAGTCTCTAAAGCAGCTTTGGCGACTTGAATAATCTGATCATCCGATTTGGCATTAAAAAGACCCTGGGAAAGACTTTGCAATGCTTTAGCCAACTTTTCCCTAGTAGATACATCCAAAATTTGCTCTTTTAACTTTGCCGTCAGATGCCCCGTGACTAAGCCCACTACCAGCATTACCAAAAATGTGATGACATATTGACCATCATCGACCGAGAATGAAAATCGCGGCGTAACAAAAAAGAAATCAAAAAATCCGACGTTGATAAAAGCAGAAAAAATGGCCGCAGTACGACCCAATGAGAGGGCTATTAAAAAGGTGCTGAGCAAAAAGATCATCACGATATTGGACAGATCGACTCCACCCAATAACACCGTACAAACCACACTCAAAATTGAGGCCAGAGCAATACAAATCAAACCCAAAGCCACCGGATGACTTGCTGTGATGAGGATCGATTTTCTGTTTTTCACAAGGTCATTTTGAGGCTAACGGTATAAAAAAGGCGTAAAAACGGACTACCACTCTGAAGAACCGCCCATTGCCCATTCATACTCTAAATCTAAATTCTTTCTAGATTTACAAGCTAAGCCATTGATTTATTTGGCTCCCGACTTGCCACTATGCTTGGCCCGAGCTGCATGCAGCTTGCGATAACTATCGAGCATTCGATGGTGTCTATCTAAACCCTCTAACTTCAGGCTTGTTGGCGTCAAACCAAAAAAGCGCACGCTACCATCTATCGAGCCAAGAACAGCATCCATCCGATCATCACCAAACATTCGACGGAAATTAACAATGTAGTGATCAATCTCCAGATCATCGCTTAACAAAATCTCCAGGACTCCATTTAATGCTTGATAGAACAGCCCCCGCTCAATAGTATTGTCGTTGTACTGCAGAAAGGCGCCAACCAGTTCTTGAGCTTGTTCAAATTGTCCTAAAGCAAGATGAATGAGTAATTTCAACTCCAAAACAGTTAATTGACCCCAAGTCGTATTTTCATCAAACTCGACTCCGATCAATGTTCCAATGTCGCCATACTCGTCTAACTCATTATTTTCTAAACGCTCAAGCAAGGCAGCCAAACTGGCGTTATCTAACTCAAAGAGATGCAAAATATCAGCACGGAACAACAAGGCCTTGTTAGTGTTATCCCAAATTAAATCTTCAACGGGGTACACTTCGGAATAAGCTGGGACGAGAATCCGACAGGCAATAGCACCTAGCTCATCATAGATAGCCATATAAGCCTCTTTGCCAATGTCTCTCAAAATCCCAAATAAAGTTTCAGCCTCTTGCGCATTGGCATCTTCGCCCTGACTGGAGAAGTCCCACTCAACAAATTCGTGATCTGCTTTTGCGCTAAAGAAGCGCCAAGACACAATACCGCTGGAATCAATAAAGTGCTCAACAAAATTATTCGGCTCGGTCACCGCTTCAGTGGCAAAAGTAGGTTGCGGCAAATCATTGAGACCCTCAAAGCTACGGCCTTGCAAGAGCTCCGTTAAACTGCGCTCCAATGCAACCTCAAAACTAGGGTGCGCACCAAAGGAGGCAAACACACCACCAGTTCGAGGATTCATTAAGGCAACACACATCACTGGATACACCCCACCCAGCGATGCGTCCTTTACTAGCACCGGAAAGCCCTGCTCTTCCAGCCCCTCAATACCCGCCAAAATACTGGGATATTTTGCAAGGATTTCCTGGGGCACATCGGGTAAGGTTATTTCACCTTCCAGTATTTCGCGTTTAACTGCGCGCTCAAAAATTTCTGATAAGCATTGCACTTGTGCTTCAGCCAAAGTATTGCCAGCGCTCATACCATTACTGACATATAAGTTCTCAACTAGATTGGATGGAAAATAAACAATCTGATCGTCTGAATGCCGCCTATAAGGCAAACAACAGATACCCCGCTCTACATTCCCAGAATTTGTATCTACTAGATGTGAGGCACGCAATTCGCCATCGGGGTTATAAATGTCTAGGCAATATTCATCTAGAATTTCCGGTGGCAATGCATCATTGGGTCCGGGCCTGAACCAACGCTCATCAGGGTAATGGACAAACTCTGCATGAGCAAACTCCTCACCCCAAAACGACCCCGCATAAAAGTGATTATTACTTAATCGCTCAATATACTCACCCAAAGCAGAGGCTAGAGCACTTTCTTTAGTAGCCCCCTTGCCATTGGTAAAGCACATCGGAGAATGGGCATCGCGGATATGCAAAGACCAAACATTGGGAATAATATTGCGCCACGAAGCGATTTCTATCTTAATCCCCAAGTTCGCGAGCACACTAGCCATATTGGCAATCGTTTGTTCGAGCGGCAAATCTTTACCCGCAATATAAGTACTGGTACCTGAATCCGCTTGGAAGGCCAATAGACCCTGCACATCGCCATCCAAACTATCTACGGTTTCAATCACAAACTGCGGGCCAGCCTGCACTACTTTTTTTACTGTACAACGCTCAATCGAGCGCAAAATCCCTTGGCGATCTACAGCAGAAATTTCTGCAGGTAATTCCACTTGAATCTTGAAAATCTGCTGATAACGATTCTCTGGATCGACAATATTATTCTGTGAGAGGCGGATATGTTCAGTAGAAAGATTGCGAGTATCGCAATACAATTTCACAAAATAGGCTGCACATAGAGCTGAAGATGCAAGAAAATAATCAAAGGGGCCAGGAGCAGAGCCATCGCCCTTGTAACGAATGGGCTGATCGGCAATCACCGTGAAGTCATCAAATTTCGCTTCAAGACGGAGCTTATCGAGAAAGTTAACCTTAATTTCCATAGGAATGCTCCGAAAATAGCGCAAAAAATGATATGAACGCTATTATCCATTGCAATGTTGTGGCACACATCAATACCGGCGCAAAGACTGCCCAACAAGTATTCTTGAGACATCCCAATGCCAGCAGTTTCGATGGCATCAGTTTATTAAGCAAATTACAGATCTAGGCCCAAAAACTCTTCATCTCGGGCAGATCTTGCATGCCTCGCTCGTATCCATATTTGATGGCTGGCTCCATAATCTCAGGATCTACTACGCTCATGGTTGTTCTGCCAGGCAGCATTCCAACCACTACCAACTTTGTCTTGGTTCCACCCGCTTCTAGATCTTTCACTTCCTGCAAAATCGTATTGGGCAAATGATTCAAGCGAAGCCCTGCCTTTTCCTGCTCAAGCGTATCTGCCAAAGCAACCACCAATGCGCGCTTAGATCCCGCCACGATATCGCAATGGGTTTCGGTCGACCCAATACTGCCATCCATACAGACGCGATCTTTCACCCAAGTTGGCCCAGTAACACCGGGTGCTGAAGCGCTTGCAGCGCATGCTGTTGTAACGGATACGCCAGAGTCTGGCGCAATCACCAAACGCTCAGCGGTATAACAATCAATTGTCGTAATGTACATCTTTGACGGAATGTCCTGCATGTCACCCAAAAAAACCTTCATATTCATTTCAAACTTTTGTGAAGGGATAGACTTTGCCGCCATCGCAGCATGACCAATAGCCTGAATCGTATCGGGGTCACCATTTTTTGCATTGAGCCCCATTTTCATTACACGCTCTTGACTGGGCGAGAACTTTTTGGTTGGCACTAGCTTGGCCATAATCTTGGGGTAGTCGGCTAGCAAATTAAATTCTGCCGAAAATAAGTCTAGACGACTTCCCAATAAAGCACTTCCCAGCACTGCACCAGCAGATGTCCCCACCACAATATCAGCCAAGCGCAAATCGATACCATTAGCGAGCATTGCATGAAAATAACCCACCAAAAATGAGCTCATGTATTCTGAGCCACCCCCTAACACGATTGCCCTGTCCTTCCCTCTACCTGGAGGGTTCTTATAGGGAATGGGGTGCGCTAAGCCATCATCCCAACTAGCAGTAGTTTTTTGAAGCTCTGCAGCATCTAAAGCCCTTACTTCTGCAATAGTCTTCTGAGAGATATCCGAAGTGCGTGCAAAACCCTGCGAACTTGTTGCAGCAATAACCCCTGCAGCAGAGGTCTTCAAAAAATATCGGCGACTAGATTGAGTCATGTTTATACCTTTTCTGGAACATTAGATAGATTGATTTTGGATATTGACTTCGAATACCGCACTTTCCTAGCCAAAATTCGAATTAATATAGTATTGATCATTTTATTGAATACCTCAGCGCAATATTGTCACCAGGGATAACTGCTTGATTTGGCGACTAAAACAAAGTGATCCCATGGCGCCTGATTACCCAGAAAATCATCACCCCAGGACCTACGCCCCGTTTTGATGCGTAGTGCACAGTATTGGGCTTACCCCACTTTTACGCACTAACATTGTGCGAGCCTCAAGCCCCCTTGATAGGGGCGCCCATAGACTTTGAGATATGTCTATACACGCCTCTTTGCACCACGTTACCGAGTATGAATACGACCATCCAGTGAAGCTGGGTCCGCAAGTGATTCGCTTGCGCCCAGCACCACATTGCCGCAGTCGTATTCTTTCTTACTCCCTCAAGGTTGAGCCTGGTGGCCATTTTATTAACTGGCAACAAGACCCCTACTCCAACTATCAAGCTCGCTTGGTATTTCCGGAAAAAACAACTCACTTTAAAGTCACGGTAGATCTTGTTACCGAGATGGCTGTTTATAACCCTTTTGACTTCTTTTTAGAGCCTGAGGCAGAACAATATCCATTCAAGTACAACTCCGATCTTAAAAAAGAGTTGCGGCCCTACTTAGGAAGAATGCGCAATGCAACCCTGAATAAATACTTGAAATCGATTGATCGCAGCGAAATGCGCACAATCGATTTTTTAGTAAAACTCAATCAACAAATTCAGCGCGATATTGGTTACCTGATCCGCATGGAGCCGGGGGTACAAACTCCCGATGAAACACTGGATTTACTCAGTGGCTCATGCCGAGACTCGGCATGGTTGATGGTTAATCTGCTGCGTCTTTGTGGCTTAGCCGCACGCTTTGTATCGGGCTATTTAATCCAACTAAAACCTGATGTCAAAGCATTGGATGGGCCCAGCGGCACCGAAGTCGACTTCACCGATTTACATGCATGGTGTGAAGTGTACTTACCGGGTGCTGGCTGGATTGGCCTGGATCCAACATCCGGCCTATTTGCAGGGGAAGGGCATATTCCGGTAGCATGCACCCCAGAACCATCTGGGGCTGCCCCCATTGAAGGTGGCGTTGACCAATGTGAGGTGATATTCCACCACTCTATGGATGTCACGCGAATTTACGAATCCCCGCGCGTCACTAAACCATACAGCGAAGACCAATGGCAAGCTATTGTTGATCTAGGTTACGCCGTAGACAAACAATTAGCGGTACAAGATGTCCGCTTAACTATGGGGGGCGAACCCACCTTTGTATCCATTCATGGTCGTGATGAGCGCGAATGGAATGTGGATGCACTTGGTCCCACAAAGCGAGGGTACGCCACTGATTTAGTAGAAAAACTCCGCAAAGAATATGGTGATGGTGGCTTCTTACATTTTGGACAAGGGAAATGGTATCCGGGAGAACAACTTCCACGCTGGGCGCTTTCTATATATTGGAGGGCAGATGGTCAGCCCATCTGGCGTAACCCTGCATTGTTTGCAGATGAACGTGATCCCATTCATTACACCAACAAAGATGCTGATCGATTTATCAGGGCATTATCGAAAAATCTGGGTTTAGAAGATCGCTACATTGAGCCTGCTTATGAGGATGTGTTTTATTACTTATGGCGAGAATCAAAACTACCCATTAATGTAGACCCCTTTGAGTCCAATCTCGATGATGAGATGGAGCGTACCCGCTTAAAGCGCGTGTTTACCCAAAAACTAGATTCAATCATTGGCTATGTCCTCCCCATTGAGGCCAATCAAAGCACTCATTACTTTGATACCAACTGGACAACCGGCCCCTGGCTATACCGGGATGACCGCCTGTACCTCTTACCAGGCGACTCCCCAATGGGGTACCGACTCCCGCTTGACTCACTACCTTGGACCAGCAAAGGTGACTACCCATATTTAATTGAGCAAGATCCTTTTGCCCCAAGACCCCCTCTGCCAAGTGCTGCACCCGTTTTGCCGCAACCCAAACCACTCAACACCCACACAACAGACAGGCAAGGCGCTTCAATCAATAACGCCGGGGAAGTACGCTATCCACATTCTCAAGAATCCGCCTCCTGGATCACCCGCACTGCCCTGTGCGTTGAGACTCGTGACCCGATGAGAGCCAATGGGCCTGCTGCCGAAAATAAACACGGCGGGAAAAGTGGTGCACTGTACATCTTTATGCCCCCACTTGCGCGTCTAGAAGACTATCTAAACCTATTGCAAGCTGTGGAGACTACGGCAGCAGAATTGCAGTTCCAGATTGTGATTGAGGGCTATCCGCCTCCCCGGGATCCTCGACTGAAGGTTTTGCAAGTTACTCCCGACCCAGGAGTGATTGAAGTTAATATTCATCCCGCCCATAATTGGCATGAGCTGGTATCTCATACTGAATTTTTATACCAAGCTGCATTTGAATCGCGCTTATCAGCAGAAAAATTTATGACTGATGGCCGTCACACTGGTACCGGCGGCGGCAATCACTTTGTGATGGGCGGCGCCACCCCAACTGATAGCCCTTTCCTACGAAAACCTGAGCTACTCGCCAGTTTAATTTTGTACTGGCATAACCACCCTAGCTTAAGTTACCTCTTTAGCGGGATGTTTATTGGTCCGACCAGCCAAGCACCCCGAGTCGACGAGGCTCGCAACGACCAGCTTTATGAACTGGAGATTGCCCTCAAGCAAATTCATGAAAACCGCAAGAAATACGGTGAAAGCATGCCACCATGGCTGGTAGACAGAACATTGCGTAATATTTTGATCGACGTTACTGGAAACACGCACCGTAGTGAATTTTGCATTGACAAGATGTATTCTCCAGACAGTCAAACCGGTCGCCTGGGCTTGCTTGAGCTTCGCGCATTTGAAATGCCGCCGCATGCACACATGAGCATTGTGCAGCAATTGCTGATCCGCGCCCTGATTGCGCGCTTTTGGGATGAACCCTACCTTGCTCCCGCCACCCGCTGGGGGACAGAACTCCATGATCGCTGCCTGCTACCCACCTTTATTAAGATGGACTTCGACAATGTGATCGAAGAGATGCAACGCTGCGGATATGACTTCAAGTCAGAATGGTTTGCGCCTCATTTGGAATTCCGCTTCCCCCTCATTGGTCAAGTGCAAACCATGGGAATTGAAATTACCCTTCGCAATGGCCTTGAGCCATGGCATGTGATGGGTGAAGAAAGCACGGCAGGCGGAACAGCGCGCTATGTTGACTCATCTCTGGAGCGGATTGAGGTTCGGGTTACTGGCTTAAACCAAAGTCGCTTCACGATTACTTGTAACGGCGAGCCCTTGCCTCTCCAACCAACTGGTGTGGCTGGAGAATACGTTGCAGGCGTACGCTACAAAGCCTGGAATCCGCCTTCAAGCCTACACCCCAGCATTGGGGTTCATGCGCCCTTAGTTTTTGATGTCATTGATACCTGGATGAAGCGATCAGTTGGTGGTTGCCAATACCATGTAGCCCACCCTGGCGGACGCAATTACGACACCTTCCCAGTAAATGCCTATGAAGCAGAAAGTCGACGCTTGTCACGCTTCTTCCGCATGGGGCATACCCCCGGAATTATTGAGGGCATCAATCCCAATATTGATCTACCAGCGAGCAGAGAATTCCCATTCACACTCGATATGCGTCGATGAGATAATAAGGCCGTGGACGCTCATCAAATCAACCCTCCAGAACCCCCCAGAAGCAAAACTCTGATCGACGATATTGAGCGCCTTGCGCCACCAGCAAAGCCTGGTCACTTTGATGAATTACGCGGTGACTCTGCAGCATTACTCCCCCACTGGAAAACATTTTTTGAGCAACTAGATCCTTCTGGATTGAGTGATTTAGATCAACGCACGCTAGAGTTAAGTAGGCAAGTGCGGGATAACGGCATTACTTACAATGTGTATGCCGATGAGTTTGGGCCTCAAAGACCATGGTCGGTAGATTTATTCCCGCTGATCATTACCGCAGAGGCATGGGCAGAAATTCAGTCTGGCGTACTGCAGCGAGCACGCCTACTAGAAGCCATCATGAGCGATATTTATGGCCCCCAAGATTTGCTCAAAGAAGGCCTCATACCGCCAGCACTAATACACGGTCACCCCGGCTACTTACGCTCTATGCATGGAGTCAATTTCAATAAGCAAAAATATTTACACATTATTGCTTTTGATTTAGCAAGAGCCCCCGATGGAACATGGTCTGTTCTCTCTCAACGGACCCAAGCCCCCTCCGGGCTGGGGTACTTATTAGAAAACCGTAATTTAATTGCAAGGCAATTCCCTCAGGCATATGAACGCATGCAGATTGCACCGCTAGCAAATGCCTATAGAAATCTGATTGATGCCTTAAAACTAAAAAGTCCAGCCGGTGTTAATGCCCATATCGCCCTACTAACGCCAGGCCCTTACAACGAAACCTATTTTGAACACGCCTATCTCGCTCGTTATCTCGGCTTAACTCTGGTAGAGGGAGGAGATTTAACAGTTAGAGATCAGCGCGTATTTTTAAAAACCGTCCGTGGTTTAGAGCCAGTTCACATATTGCTCAAACGCTTAGATGATGAATTCTTAGATCCCCTGGAATTACGATCAGATTCCACACTAGGAGTCCCCGGGCTCTTGCAAGCCATTCGCGCTGGGAACGTCGTACTAGCTAATGCCCCCGGCTCGGCTTTTTTAGAATCGCCTGCGCTTCTGGGGTTTTTGCCTGCCATTAGCGAACGCTTTCTGAATGAAAAAATTCAACTTCCTGCAATGGATACTTGGTGGTGTGGTGAAAGAGCTGCGCTAGAAGCGGCCATCCCCAATATGCGGCATAGCGCCATCAAACCCACCTACCCCAAGGGGTCTGGCTATCAAAATTATGAATCGACACTGGGTGGCGAATTATCTCAAACTCAATTGGACGAATGGGTGGGTCGCATCACCCGACAGCCGGATGAGCATACCGTTCAAACCTATATCCCATTGGCACAAATGCCAACTTGGCTCAATACCTTTAACCTCAATGATGCCTCCTTAATTACCCCCCATTCTTATATGCTGCGGGTATTTGCCTTGAGTAATGGTTCTCACGATTGGCAGGTTTTACCTGGCGGGCTTGCTCGCATTGCCAGCACTGATTCCGGAATTGCATCCATGCAGCGTGGCGGCAGTAGCGCCGATGTGTGGGTGCAAACCACTCAATATAGCGAAGCAGTTGACCATCATGTCAGCCAGCCAATATCCCACAAAGAGGTAGTTCCGCGCAAACGACTTGTCACCAGTCGTGCAGCCGAAAACCTCTACTGGTTTGGTCGTTACACTGAGCGCAGCGAGAATGTTCTTCGTCTTGCCAAGCTCTATCTTGAGAAAATTAATAGTGAATATGTATCATCCAAACCTTTATGGTTATGGCTAGAAAACCTTTGTCGACAATATGGCTTAGTTCCGGAGGGGGTACCAAGCAACTTTGACCAAAGCGATATTCGACATCGTATTTTTGAGAGAACATTGATTGACTCACTCGATGCAAGCGATACGGCTACTAGCGTCGGCTTCAATCTCAATGCCATGAAGCGCACCGCATCCAACGTAAGAGAACGCCTCTCCCCAGAACAATGGAGCACCATCAACCAGTGCATTGAACACTTTCAATCAAATTGTCAGAAAGCCAAAACCTTCCAAGACTTTTCATCATCCCTCGCCATTGATGCCTTAGCCCGTGCCAGCAGCTCACTGGCCGCCATTACTGGTGCACAAACAGACCGGATGACGCGTGACGATGGCTGGCAACTCTTGGCGATTGGACGTCACATTGAGCGACTCTCCTTTCTCACCACTGCACTAGATTCTGCGATTGAGGCGGGCCTACTCAATAATACAAATGCCGATGGTTCTGGGTATACCGCACTGCTAAGCCTCTTTGATAGCACAATCACATTTCATGCACAGCATCAACAAAGCCGCGAGATCATCCCCTTACTAAGCTTACTTGTCATGGATGATGAGAACCCACGTTCTTTAGCCTGGGTGAGCAAAGCATTGCGGGCTCGATTATCTAAACTCGCAGGGACCGATCGCGAACACCCCGATGACCTGACTCGTAGTGTCAAAAATTTTCAGGACTACGATATCAACGTACTGTCTGAGATGGATCATTCTGGAAACTTTTATGAACTCAGAAGCTGCCTGCAAAACTGTTCGCAAACAGCCTGGAGGGTATCCGATGAAATTAGCGCGCGTTACTTTAATTTAATTCATCACAATGAATACAGTGTACAAATTTAAATTCCATTGTCATGCTTCTTGAAATTATCCACGACACTGAATACACCTACGATCCAGACGTAGAGATTGCTCAACATTTCGCCCACCTTAAACCAAGCAGCTTAGACACTCAAACTGTGTTGCAAACAGAAATTACAGTTAGCCCAAAGCCAGCCTGGAGCGCTGAAAACATCGATAGTTATGGCAATGTCTGCACCTTCTTTTCATTGCAAAATCGCCATCACCAATTATTAATCTCAGCAAAGTCACGCATTCAGACGCAAGCAAATCAATTTCCAGATCTGCAGCCACAAGCTACCCCTGCCTGGGAGAGGGTTCGAGAATACTTTCGCTACCATTCACATACCCAATGGGATGCCGCCTCAGAATTTCTCTTTACATCCCCATTTATTGCTCTAAGGCCAGAGTTCTCTGAATTTGCAAGAGCCAATTTCACCCTAGGGCGCCCGATTTTAGAGGCCTCCATTGACTTAATGCGTCGTATCTATAGCGAATTTCACTATGTCAGCAAGAGTACTGATATTGGAACGCCAGCCTTGGAAGCGCTCGCAAAACGCGAAGGGGTCTGCCAAGACTTTGCTCATATCTTGATTGCATCTTTGCGCAGCATTGGCCTTCCTGCTAAATATATGAGCGGGTACATCTTAACCACCCCTCCTCCTGGGCACGCCCGGATGATTGGCGGGGATGCCTCCCATGCGTGGGTATCTGTTTACATCCCCAAAATCGATGCCAACGGACAACTTGCACCCGGCATATGGTGTGATCTAGATCCAACCAATAATCGCTGGGGATGCAGCACCCCAGGGGAAGATTATGTCCATCTTGCACAAGGCCGCGACTACTATGACGTCTCGCCCATTCGAGGTGTGATTCATGGGGGAGCAGACCACACGCTGAATGTGGCAGTAACAGTTCAACCGGTCAAGGAATAAACATCGTATCCAGCCGTTATTGGATACGCTTTTTCTCCAGCTTGCGAGCTAATGTTCTACGATGCATGCCTAATCGCCTTGCGGCCTCAGAAACATTAAATCCGCTCTGAGCTAACACTTCATGAATGTACTCCCACTCCAAGGTTTTAATTGAAGTAGTTTGGCGCCCGGTAAACTTAAGATCTTGACCTGCAACATGTGCAAAAGCCGCTTCAATATCATCGGTATTTGAAGGTTTCGCTAAGTACTGGCATGCTCCTAATTTAATCGCTTCTACCGCTGTACCAATACTAGCAAACCCCGTTAACACTACAATCAACATTTCTGGATGGTGCGCATGCAATTTTTTAACGCAATCCAATCCTGATGCATCGCTATTTAACTTTAAGTCAACAACTGCATAATCAGGCTTATATTGATTGAGCAAGACTTCCAAGTCTTCTATATTAGAAGCGCGCAATACTTCATACCCACGTCGCTCAAAAGAGCGTCCGAGCGTACGCGACAAAATCGCGTCGTCCTCAACAATTAACAGCAGTCGATCTTCTTTCAATTTCATGCTTTACTCTAACTCAATGAATGCCAGTGGAATTTGCACTGAAACCTGCGCACCACCAGCTGGGAGATTATGCACGCGCACCGTTCCACCAAGCTCATTGGCAACCTTCACGACGAGAAATAGGCCAAGCCCTCCGCCCAAGTGCCCCTTGGTAGATTGATAAATCACTCCAAATTGCGCCAAAATATCAGGCGCAAAGCCAGGACCGGCATCGGTAATGATTAATTTCAGGAATGCATCTTCCTTAAACACCTCCAATTTGACCCAATCTGGAGAAGCATCAAGGGCATTATTCAGGAGATTAAAAAGCATCTGCTTAATAGTGGTATCCGAAACCATCTCAACGTCATCAACCTCAAAGCCATTCACATACTCAAAATGTGTAATGCGGCGCGATTGTTTCCACTCCTGAACCAGTGAATCAAAAAAGAGTTTCATAGTAGTTCTCAGAGAAGATTCCCCGCGAGCCTCTCCTGCTGACAACAGCACCCCAGTCAATATGGACTTGCAGCGCTGCAGCTGCGTTTCCATCTCCGCAATATCTTCTTGCAATGCAGAACTATTCTGAATTTCTGGCATCCGGCGCCAGTCGCCCAAAATTACTGACAATGTGGCTAATGGGGTACCAAGCTCATGGGCAGCACCCGAGGCCAATAGCGCCATTCGGATAATGTGACGCTCCTCAGCGGCTTGATAGTTCATCTTACTAATTTCTTCATCTCGATCATGTAGATTAGACCGAATACGGTGCATAAAGAAAACCAGTAATAAGGCATTCAGCGTAAAGCAAACTAACGTCCCTTGAATGTACAGGCTTGAAAACCCCACATCATGATTCATGGGAATATCTAGCGGCCTGGAGAAAAGCACCAAGCCCGCCACACAAGCAATCGAAATGCCAAGAATAAGTAGAGCCGCCCGGAGGTTCAACAAAATCATGCTTAAAACGATTTGCATGAGATACAGAAAAACAAATGGATTGGTTATGCCGCCACTAAAGTAGAGCTGTAAAGTTAGTACGGCAATATCCACCAGGAGCGATAGAAATAACTCGCGATTGCCCACAAACTGTTGCTCGTGCCACCTCAGCTGACAAGCCACATTAAAGGCCACTAAACAAGCCAATGCCTCCAACATAGGAGGTAAGGGAAGATGAACGCCCAAGCCAAACTGGACGACAGCGATAATCGCAGCCTGCCCCAGAATAGCCACCCACCGCAATTGAATTAACTGCCGCATATTCTTGCGGCCAGCCAGCGCCTCGAGACCCGTAAACTCCATCATGAACAAATACCAACCAATGAAAAGCTCTAATGTAACTGGTATTTGAAATTCCTGAAGGCGCGCTTTTATCTTGACTTGGCTATAGCAAATAACGCCATGCCAGCCAAAGCAAACCACGTCAAGGCATATACCAAATGATTATTAGGGAAATGAATCACGGTCAAACCCATGACTGGCGCTTCCCCTCCTTCAGGGTTTATTGGAGCCCGTTGATCTAATGGCGATACCTCTTGAGCATCTATAAAAAAGGGAGCAACCTTCAATAAATGTTGACTCAGCGCTAATGCTTGAACATCCCTCGAATACCAACGCTTCAGGACGGGGTTATTGGTATGCAAAAACCCGCCCTTGGGTTCGCCCATCCTCAGAAGACCTGTGACCGCCACAGGCTGAACCTGATTGGACTGATCAAAATCAAGATAGGGGTGAGGGCTCTTAATAAAACCCCTATTCACATAAATAATGTCACCATTTTTCAGTTGCAGAGGCGTTAATAGCCAAAAGCCCGGGCCAAGCTCAGTAGAAGCCTGCACGGCTGCGGAGTCTTGGTACAGAAAGACCCCGCGAGCAATGACATGACGATACTCATCACTTGCGATACTAATTCCCGGCCACATATCGGATGATGGCGCTGGAACTACTGAGGCATGGACTCGCTGATCAACCTGCTCAATGAGTGCATTTTTCCACTGCAAACGATACAACTGCCATACGCCTAGCGCCACAAAAACCATGCAGGTGAAAAACAAAAAACCCAAAAAAATAATCTTTTGGGTTTTAGGTTGATTACCGCTCTCTTCTACATGCATTCTGATGAACCAGTCTTGGTCAGCGAACTTACGGCAGGCCTATGGCATGTCATGAATATTTTGCGCCGAACTAGGCATCATATTATTGTCCAAATGGTACATCACCCACACCGATCCTGAGAACATAATAATCACCAAAATTGCAGTGAAGATTAAAGCCAGCATATTCCAGCCGCCCTCCGATTTTGCATTCATATGCAAGAAATACTTCATATGCACAAAAACTTGTACAAATGCAAAAGCCAAAACTACAAACACTGTCGTTTTATTGCTGGAGAACGCTTTTGTCATCACCAGGGCAAAAGGAATCGCGGTCAAAATAACGGAAAGAATAAACCCTTTGACATAGTCAGCCATGCTACCGCCATGCTGCTCATGACTACTGTGGTCATCATGATTATGTTCATGAACGCTCATGATAAAACTCCCATCAAATACACAAAAGTAAATACCCCAATCCAAACAACGTCCAAAAAGTGCCAAAACATCGATAAGCACATTAAGCGACGACGATTTTCTGTGCTGAATCCATACTTCTTCAATTGAAACATCAATGTAATGAGCCAAATAATTCCGAAGCTGACATGTAAACCATGGGTACCAACCAAAGCAAAAAATGAAGTCAAGAATCCACTCCGGCCAGGGCCTGCACCATCGGCAATCAAACTAATAAATTCAGATAACTCAAAGAAAATAAAAGAGGCTCCCAATACACCGGTAACACCCAGCCAAATTAAAGTGTTGCGCATCGCCTGCTTTTGCATCTCAAGCATGGCAAAACCGTAGGTGATAGAGGAAAACAATAGCAAAGCAGTATTGAGCGCAACCATCGGCAGACTAAATAAATCTGCGCCCGATGGCCCCGCCGCATAATTGCGACCCAGCACGGCATATGCCGCAAAAAGACATGCAAAGATCAAGCAGTCACTCATCAAATAAAGCCAAAAACCCAATAGCGAACCATTTTCTGGATGGTCCTCTAGAACATAAAATCGGGCGTTAGTATCGATTGAACTCATAGTAGTAGTGGTATTTAAATTAGTGGCCATGGGTCGCCAAAAATGCGGTTCTTGCCGCCTCAGTTTGCGCAACTTCAGCTGCAGGGATGTAGTAGTCCCGCTTGTAATTAAAGGTATGCGTAATGACGGCAATCAAAGTCAATGCAAACGATAGCGCCACCAATATCCACATATGCCATATCAAGCCAAACGCACAGGCCGCACTGAAACTCGCAATCACAAAGCCAGCTGCGGTATTTTTTGGCATGTGAATCGACTTAAACCCAGAGTCTGGGCGCACATAGCCATGTTTTTTCATATCAGCCCATGCATCCAACTCATACACTTTGGGTGTAAAAGCAAAGTTGTAATCAGGAGGGGGTGATGATGTAGACCACTCTAAAGTGCGAGCATTCCATGGATCTCCAGTGACATCTCGCAACGACTCACGACGCAAGATACTCACAACAATTTGAATTACGAAACAAATGATTCCCGAAAAAATCATGAGCGCGCCAACAGCAGCAATGATGAACCAAATTTGCAGAGATGGATCCTCAAAATGGCTTAAACGGCGTGTAACTCCCATGAGGCCCAGAACATAGAGCGGCATAAATGCCAAATAAAATCCAACCGTCCATAACCAAAAAGAACATAGACCCCAAAAACGGTTTAATTTAAAGCCAAAAGCTTTTGGAAACCAATAGGTAATGCCAGCCAAAGAACCGAACACCACACCACCAATAATCACATTATGAAAGTGCGCAATTAAAAATAGACTGTTATGCAAAACAAAATCGGCTGCAGGAACGGCCAAGAGCACACCAGTCATGCCACCAATTACAAATGTGATCATGAAGGCAATCGTCCAAAGCATTGGCAACTCAAAGCGGATACGTCCGCGATACATCGTGAATAACCAGTTAAACATTTTGGCGCCAGTCGGAATCGAAATGATCATCGTGGTGATGCCAAAGAAGGAGTTGACGCTAGCACCAGAACCCATCGTAAAGAAGTGATGCAACCAGACGAGGTATGACAGAATCGTAATCACCACGGTGGCATACACCATTGAGGTGTAGCCAAATAGACGCTTACCGCTGAAGGTTGAAACCACCTCTGAGAAAACGCCAAAAATAGGAAGAATCAAAATATAAACCTCAGGATGTCCCCAAATCCAAATTAGATTCACGTACATCATGGCATTCCCGCCCAAATCATTCGTGAAGAAATTGGTTCCGAAGTAACGATCCAAAGAAAGCATTCCCAACACAGCCGTCAGCACCGGGAAGGCCATCACGATTAATACGTTAGTACACAGTGCGGTCCAAGTAAACACTGGCATCTTCATCATCGCCATGCCCGGAGCGCGCATTTTCACGATGGTCACAATTAAATTAATACCAGAAAGCAAGGTCCCTACACCTGCTATCTGTAGGGCCCATATCCAGTAATCAACACCTACATCTGGGCTCGCTAATATTCCGGATAAAGGCGGGTAAGCCAACCAACCTGTACGAGCAAATTCACCGACAAACAAGGAAATCATAATCAGCACTGCACCATAAGCAGTCATCCAAAAACTAAAGTTGTTTAAGAATGGAAATGCCACATCCCGTGCGCCGATCTGCAAAGGAACAACGTAGTTCATCAAGCCGGTAACAAAAGGCATGGCCACAAAGAAAATCATAATGACGCCGTGCACCGTGAAAAGCTGATCATAGTGATGGGGAGGCAAAAATCCAGCCGAATCCCCAAATGAAATTGCTTGTTGTGCACGCATCAACAGCGCATCTGCAACACCACGTAGCATCATGATGATGCCCAGCACAATATACATAATTCCAATACGTTTGTGATCAATACTGGTTACCCAATCGCGCCAGAAAGGACCCCATGCTTTGAAGTAGGTCATTGCGCCCAAGAAACCCAGGCCGCCCAAAGCCACAATAATAAAAGTCACAACCAAAATGGGCTCGTGATAGGGAATAGCCTCCAAGCTGAGGCGTCCAAAAATAAGTTGGGTGATATTCAAATTAGCAAACATAGAAATTTCTGAAAAGAGATTCAAATTCAACGCAGGAGCAATGCATTCCAAAATATAGAGTGCTATTCATGTAAAACACTCTCTTTAGCCGTACAGAGCCGTGAAACAACCACTTGTTTTTTCAATGTACTGCCATCAAAAAGAGACGCATATGGAGAAGGCTTTGAAGCTGTGGCATCAATGCCGCTTACCCCGAGACCACCCCTAGAATCAATCGCCATCATTTGACTCATGCACATATCCTTACTATCAACGCAACGATTAATCACAGCGCTAAATAAATCAGGGGCAACACTACCGTAATGGTGAACGGGCTCTTTAATGGAAGGCTTTTCTAAAGCCAAATAGGCTTGCCGACTTAGAGCCTCTTTACTAGCTTTGCTGGCCTGAACCCAGCGATCAAAATCACTTTGCGACATGCCCAAGAACTTAAAGCGCATACCAGAAAAACCCGCCCCACTGTAATTAGAGGAGAAGCCCTCATATTGGCCAGGCTGATTAATCACTGCATGCAACTTAGTCTGCATTGAAGGCATGGCATAAATTTGACCCGCCAACGCTGGAATGTAAAACGAATTCATCACCGTTGAAGCCGTAATTTTGAAACGAATAGGCACATTCACAGGAGCAGCCAACTCATTCACGGAAGCAATACCTAAATCTGGGTAAATAAAGAGCCATTTCCAATCCAATGCAACCACTTCGACTGTGATGGGCTTCACATCAGCAGGAATAGATTGCTGTTCACTAATGCGATCCAAGGGGCGATACGGATCCAAGGTATGCGTCGTAATCCAAGTTACCAGACCAAGAGCAATAATGATCAATAAAGGGCCGCCCCAAATAATTAACTCGAGACCAGTGGAGTGATTCCATTCGGGGTCATATTTAGCCTCTACATTCGAGGCCCGATAGCGCCATGCAAAGAAAATCGTCAGTAAAATCACCGGCACAATAATGATCAGCATCAGGCAGGTGGCTACGATCAACAGATGACTCTCTTGGCTAGCAATATCCCCCGATGGAGACAGCACTACTAGCTTGCACCCATTCAAAAGCGCTAACAAAGGCAAAAGGGATAACAGGACTAATTTTCGAATCATATATTAGGGAAATTAACTAGAAAGTGGGCATGTTTGGCAAGACTAATCATGCTAATGTGAAAACACTGATAAAAAATAAGGATGAGACAATTTGTCCCATATCAGGATTGGACAAATTGCCCCATATTTGGAGACTCGGGATCTAAAAAAGCCCCCACTGATACAAGAAAATCATGACGACATCCACACTCTCTATTGACTCCATGAATGCCGAAAAATTGGCTGCTGACCCCCATGCCAACCATACTCATGACCATATTTCACCTAATGAAATCGCCATTGGGGTCATTATTGGGAGAGCCTCGGAGCATTTTGACTTCTTTGTCTATGCTATTGCCTCCGTATTAGTCTTTCCAAGCGTCTTTTTTCCATTTGAAAGCCCCCTGAATGGGATGCTTTACTCTTTTGCAATCTTTGCTGTTGCCTTTATAGCCAGACCCTTTGGCACGGTTGCCTTCATGGCGATCCAACAGCGTTACGGCCGTGAAACCAAGCTCACTATTGCGCTGTTCTTATTAGGCTTATGTACCGCAGGCATTGCATTCTTGCCCACCTATAACCATATCGGGGTTGCCGCCATCACCCTGTTATGCATCCTTCGAGTTGGTCAAGGAATTGCCGTGGGAGGCTCCTGGGATGGTCTGCCCTCCCTACTAGCCCTCAATGCACCGGAAAATAAACGTGGCTGGTACAGCATGCTTGGGCAATTGGGTGCCCCGATTGGCTTTGCGGTAGCCGCAGGAGTATTTTGCTACTTGATCAAAGATCTGTCCCATCAAGACTTTCTCGTTTGGGGTTGGCGCTATCCCTTCTATGTAGCGTTTGCGATCAACGTAGTAGCTCTCTTTGCGCGACTTCGCATGATTTCAACCGAGGAATATGCCGAGCAACTCGACAAGAATGAGCTCGAACCAGCAAATGCCACCAGCATTATCAAAACCCAAAAATATAATCTCATTATTGGGGCGCTGGCGGCTTTAGCTAGCTACGCTCTTTTTCACCTCGTAACCGTCTTCCCGCTATCGTGGGTGGCGCTATATTCAAATCGCTCACTAAGTGACTTTTTAGTAATCCAAATTTTGGGTGCCGGTTTGGGGTTTTTGGCCACACTGTGCTCCGGCTGGATTGCGGACCGGTTTGGTCGCCGTGTCACACTAGGGAGTCTGGCAATTCTCATTGCTATCTTCAGTGAATTTGCCCCATACCTAATGGGTGGTGATGCTTTCAAACAGAATGTATTTACGTTGCTGGGCTTTACATTACTAGGTCTGTCATACGGACAAACTGCCGGCGCAGTCACCGCAAACTTCCCAGCAAAATACCGCTATACCGGTGCAGCCCTCACATCAGATTTAGCTTGGCTATTAGGCGCCGCCTTTGCGCCCTTGGTTGTCTTAAGTCTTTCAGCTGAACTCGGCTTGTCCTATGTCAGCGTTTACCTCCTATCCGGAGCCCTGGGAACATTGGCCGCCCTGAGCGTGAACCGCTCTCTCGAAAATAAAAATTAATTTGGCAACATAAAACAAACTGGAAGTAGCTACACGAACTTCCGAAGCGCAGACTGACAATATCAACCTATGGGTTGATATTGTTGCTTAAAGCAGGCCAAATTCTCACATTGAGCATGTACATTGCAATCCAAAATTACATACAAGAAGACGAAAAAACCAACCCGAAGGTTGGTTTTATGATTTCTAGGGCCAGCTAGGAAAACCCTAGCGAAGAATCACTTCAGCACAACTAACGTGATCGTTGCACGAGCACCCCAACCTGAAGGGCCTCCAGGGGTATTGCTCACATAATAAATTGGGCCGGCACCAAAAGAAATGGGCACGCCATCAAACATTGCTAACTTCGATACACCGACATATAAAGGATTGGAAGTGCGATGTGCATCGTAGTTGTACTGTGCTTCCATATTGGCTGTATAGGTCCAAGCAGTCTTCGTAGTAAAGGCAACAAAAGGCTGACCATATAAATTGTTTTGAGTACCAAAGGCTGGGTTACCACCAGCACTCCATGACTGATAGCCCAGTAGGCCATAGGTCCATGGCCCTTGACGATTGAGCACTACACCAGTTACACCAGCACCCGTTTGTTGTGAGCCAAATTTTCCACTATTGCCCGAGGGAGATTGTGCATAAGGACCCACACCCCAAATCCAAGATGAATTGGTATTGGGGGCGTAAAAGGATTCCAGGGTGACGTTTGCGATGCCATACCCAGAAAAAGACTGGCCACCAGGGACATCTTGAACACTCACCTCACGAGCACCAGCAATAATTGGGCGGACAATAAAGATGTCTCCGCCACCCAGATTAATTGGGGCAACAGGTTGAAAGAGTAAAGTTTGCTCTGAACCACCCTGGTTGGCACCTACCCCCCGACTAAATTCATATTGAAACGGCACCGAAATCATGTTGGCAATGGGGTTGGCCAATTTCTTGGCAATATCAACTGCATCTGCCGCTGGGGCAGTTGATACCGTGCCAGTTACCTCATTATCGGCCACAGCAGTACGCGTGCCAACCTCTTGGGAGAACGCCGAGGAAGCAAAGAGAGCGGCAATAAATGTACCGGCAATAACTTTAGGGAAAATAGTCATAAATAAGTGAAATTAGAATTTAAAAGTAACCGCCAATTGGGGGCGGAATAGGGTTTGTTGCCAGCAATACTATTCTTGGGATCATAGCAAAGAAGGCTAGGCTGTGGGTGGTACTTACAGCCCATTTACATACAACTGCTTACCACCCTTAATGGTCTGCAAAACCCGCACATCTTTAATGCTATCTGGGTCGACTTTTAAGGGATTGCGGTCAAGCTCGATGAGGTCAGCTACCTTGCCTGCAGTAATGGTTCCTTTGATAGCCTCCTCCTTGTATTCATAGGCGGCATTACTGGTTACGCCTTGCAGCGCCAGATATGGATCAATGCGCTGATCTGGGCCAAGAGCCACCCCGCTATAGGTTTTACGATTCACGGCACTCCAAATAGTAAAAAAGACATTGGGGCCAGACCCTGGAGAATCATTATGCAAACCCGTCTTCACGCCGTACTTCTGGGCCGCAGCCAATGGCGCCATATTCGACGCCCTATTCTCGCCCAATATTTTTAAATAGAGGTCACCATAAAGCCAAACTTGATTCGGCAAGGTGAGCATCATGATGTGCTTGTCTTTATATTGCACCAGCTGATCATCGCGAGAAAAGTAAGAATGTGCAATCACCGTCCTGCGATCATCTTTGACCCCAGTCTCATTGATCGCTTTATTGAGGGCAGCAAGCGTCATATCAATACCTGCATCCCCATTACTGTAGGCAAAGTATTGGATATTGTTTTGATATGCAAGCTTGGCATAATGATCAATCAGGCTCTGCGGATACAGAGCCATACCGCGCCAGTCTTTGCTATATCCAGAAGTATCTTGATAAGGCTGCGTAAAGTACGCTATGCGCAACTGAGGCCCGCCATCAGTGGGCATTAACATGCCGGCTACCTTAAAACCGCGATCCCCTTGAGAATACAGTCCGAACGGATAATGCGGATCCGCTTTCAATAATTGATCAACAACATTAAAGTATGGCAAGGCAATCAAATCCACCTTGACAATACCTTTTGCAACTGCTTGACGCATATTATCGATATCCACTGGGGAAGCCTGATAGCTCTGGACAGTTGTGAAACCGTTTGATGTGTAAACCTTCTCTGCCTGGCGATAGGTTTCAAACATTTGGTCTTGTGAGTATGACCCCACCGCCTTTGAAACAGCATCAAAAAATGGATTGCCGACAATCTCGCCAGTCAGAGCACACGTCTTGGGGTCAACAACAATATACCCAGCCGTTGCCTTTGTATTTTTTGTAATTCCCAATTTCTTTAACCCGGCAGAATTGACTAAGCCTTCCAGAGTAGAAATATTTGCAATCAACACGGGTTGAGTTGGAAAAGCTTTATCAAGATCAGCCAAGGTGAGTTGTCCACCAGTGATCATGGTGGGGGCATAACCCGTACCCACTATCCATCCGTTAAACGGTTTGCCTTCGTGACGTAATTTCTCAATCAAATCAACTTTTGTTTTGGGCGGTGCTTTCGAGAAGTACGCCAGATTGACGGCGAGCATGTCTTGAGCTACTAGAGTAAAGTGTCCCCAGGTATCAATAAAACCGGGCATTAATGTGTGCCCTTTCAAATCATAAAAAGTAGGATTTGATCCTGCCCGAGCCAATACATCTTTCACCGCCCCTGCATAAGTAATTTTATTGTCCTGCACTAACACTGACTCAACATAATTTGGCGCATCACCTTCCATCGTGAGAATGTCGCCATTGAAGTAGACCGTTGAGGTCGTTGCAAAAATAGTCAGGGAGTAGCAAGTCAGAAATACGCCAATAGATTTTTTCATATGCGCCATTTTTTATGCACAACGAGGGGGGATGACGTTAAGCAGTCGAAAAGATTATCAATTTGATAAATACATAAAGCAAGCATTGCTTTTGGGCAGCACCCCCAATTCATAAGCAATTTGCTCTCAGCGATTTTGTGCCCACTAGATTAAACTGGGTCCTCACTCAATACAGTAAACAACGATGACTAATACTGAATACACACCCCCTCAAGTTTGGACATGGGAAAAGCCCAATGGCGGAGAATTTGCCAATATTAATCGGCCAACAGCAGGAGCGCGCCAACAAAAAGAGTTGCCTGTTGGTCGCCATCCCCTCCAGCTCTACTCTATGGGCACGCCCAATGGCGTCAAAGTAACCATCATGCTGGAGGAGCTGCTTGCTCTAGGACATGCTGGTGCCGAATATGATGCCTGGCTCATTAAAATTAGTGAGGGCGATCAATTTGGTTCGGACTTTGTAAAAATTAATCCGAATTCAAAAATTCCAGCGCTACTTGACCGAAGCACTTCACCCCCCATTCGGGTTTTCGAATCTGGCTCGATTCTGGTTTATCTTGCCGAGAAATTTGATGCCTTTCTACCAAAAGAAATTGCTAACCGCACTGAAACCATGAATTGGCTTTTCTGGCAAATGGGTAGCGCCCCTTATCTGGGTGGAGGTTTTGGACACTTTTACGCTTACGCTCCATCCAAAATGGAATACCCTATTGATCGCTTTGCAATGGAAACCAAGCGACAACTCGATGTACTAAATCAACGCTTAGCTCAAAATGAATATCTCGCCGGCAAAGACTACACGATTGCAGATATTGCCACCTTCCCCTGGTACGGCGCCTTAGTGCAAGGCTTGCTTTACGGAGCAGCAGAATTTTTGAGCGTACACGAGTATGTGCACGTTCAACGCTGGGCTGACGCCATTTCTGCGCGTCCAGCTGTCAAACGCGGGCGCATTGTCAATCGTACTTGGGGCGAGCCCTCCGAGCGACTCTTGGAGCGTCACGATGCAACGGACTTTAACATTCCACCCACCTCAATCTGATCAACGAATGGCTGGTACACACCCCTATCAACTTGAGGTTATTCCAGCGATATCAAGTATTTCTGCCACAGCATGGAATGGACTACTCACTCAAGATGCGAGTCCATTTCTAAAACATGAATTTCTAAACGCGCTCGAGCAAACCGCTTGTGTGGGTGGCAATACAGGATGGCAGGTCGCCCATCTCATTCTGAAGGCTGGTGTACAGATAGTTGGAGCAATGCCGCTGTATCTGAAATACCACTCTTACGGCGAATATGTATTTGATTGGTCATGGGCACAAGCCTACGAACAAAACGGACTGAACTATTACCCCAAGGCGCTTTGCGCAATTCCATTCAGCCCCGTACAAGGAGCCAGAATCCTTTGCCAGCCATCGAATAACCAGGCTGAAATTCGTGACATCCTAATCGCCGGACTCAAAGATCTGGTGAATCAAAATACCCTTTCATCAGCCCATATTTTGTTTCCTCAGCAAGAGGAATCAATTTTTCTCAAGGACCAGGGATTTCTATTGCGTGATGTTGTTCAGTTCCACTGGAAGAATCACAACTATGAAAATTTTGATGACTTTCTCTCCAACCTAGTGATGAAGCGTCGAAAAAATATTCGACGCGAACGCCAATACATTGCTAATGCAGGCATTGATTTTCGACATCTTTCAGGGTTATCTATCACCGATGCAGACTGGGATTTTTTTTACCGATGCTATGAAAATACTTACCTAGAGCATGGTTCAACGCCTTATCTAAACCAAGCATTTTTTATTGAACTCAATAAAACCTGTCCAGAAAATATGCACCTGGTGATTGCCGAAGAAAACCAAACTCCTATTGCAAGTTCATTAACCATCATTGATAAAGCGGACTCGAGGGCATATGGTCGGTACTGGGGTGCGATCAAATACATTCCCATGCTGCACTTTGAAACCGCTTACTACCAAGTCATTGACTACTGCATTCAAAACCAAATTCAGGTATTTGAGGGTGGCGCCCAAGGGGAGCATAAAATGGCGCGCGGATTCACACCAACCACCATTCAATCGGCCCACTTCATTGCCGATACTCGGTTCTCCCGTGCCGTTGAGGATTTCCTAAAACGAGAGCACGCAGGTATGGCTGCTTATGTCACTGAATTGGAAAATCATGGTCCGTTAAAGCCTAAGGGTCAGACCCCTGACCTCTAGGTCATCCAATCAAGGTCGCTTATAAAAGCTCAGAGTAACCTCGCCAAGGTCTATACCGAATTTACTCATTTTCGCCTTATTCAGGACTACATTTGGAGTAATCATATACATCCAATCATCAAACTGAACGTTGTATACAGCCCCATCCACAGGAAGAGCCAAAGTATATTTCCAATTGAGCGCATTACCGGACGACTCACCAATGGCCTCACCAACAACATCGGCCGCCTTCCCAACATACTTGCCTGGAGCCTGCTCTGTAATTGTCCATATTCGCTCTTGCTTGCTACCATCAGAGTACTCAAAATGCTCATCCAACGTTCCCACCTTCTGCCCATTCATGTTTTCCCAATGCGCATGAATGAAGACCGTAAATCGCTTCTTCACCACGCCGTTTCGATCGGTGAACATGCCATCAGCATCAACCACCCCAGAAAAGTATTCGCTCAGATCGAACTTAGGCTTCTCATCTTGATAAAGTGAGGTTTGGTTGCTAGTACAAGAACATAAGATCAGAAAACCTAAGAGCATGATGCTTGTCTTGATTAAGAATGGCTTCATATACAGATGCTCCACAGTAAAAATGAAAGAAAATGACTTGGATACGAGGAATGGCCGCATCTTCGGAAAATTTCCATAAATTCCCTTAGACTCCTGATATATGCTGACCAAACCTATTAGAGCGACCCTACACACTGCACTCAGAATAATCCTACTGACGGCGATATTAAACCCAATTGCAGGATTTAGTCAGTCCTGCCCCGCTCTCCTAAATCATCAATTCTTACGCCTGCAAGATGAGGTACCCCAGAATCTGTGCCAGTACCAAGGCGATGTTATTCTGATCGTCAATACTGCCAGCTATTGTGGATTTACCCCCCAATATCAGGCCCTCGAGAAACTGCAAGCCCGATATGGATCTCAAGGCTTCACTGTTTTGGGCTTTCCCTCAAATGACTTTGGACAACAAGAACCAGGCAGCAACAAGGAAATTGCTGATTTTTGCAAGAATACTTACGATGTTCAATTTCCGATGTTTGCCAAAAGCAGCGTCGCCGGCAAGAATCAAAATGCACTATTTAAGGAGTTAAGCTCAAAAACAGGCACCAGCCCAAAATGGAATTTCTATAAATACTTGGTGGATCGCCATGGAAATGTTGTGGATGCATTTAATAGCCTCACTGCACCAGACAGCAGCTCAATTACCAAAAAGATTGAACAACTAATAAGCGAACCAAGATAATGCATTCTAAGAAACGAATAGCCATCATTGGCTCCGGAATATCAGGCCTTGGGTGCGCATACCAACTGCGCAACCAGCCAAACATAGAACTCACAATTTTTGAAAAGGACGGAAGAATTGGGGGGCACAGCAATACTATTGACTTCCAATTACCAGGCGCCAACAATCCAGCAAGCTATGGAATTGATACAGGATTTTTAGTATTTAATAAGCAAACCTATCCGCGCCTTTTACGCCTCTTGACAGAGCTCAATGTTCCCATTGCTAAGTCTGAAATGTCATTTTCAGTATCGTTACAGGCTGATCAAAAAAATAACATGGGGCTCGAGTGGGCTGGCACAAACCTGAATAGCATTTTTGCGCAAAGACGCAATGCAATCAAACTTGATTTCTTGGGGATGCTCAAAGATATTGCTCGATTTAATGCATTAGCAAAGAAGATTGTTAAAGAGTCTCAATTTGATACCTACCTTGATCAAACACATCAATCTGTTCAAGATTTTTTGGATGTCAATAACTTTGGTCTTCCTTTTCAAAACTGGTACCTACTCCCCATGATTGGTGCTATTTGGTCATGTCCAGTCAGCGAGATGATGCAGTTTCCGATTAATACCTTAATACACTTTTGCAACAATCACGGGCTACTCAACGCGGTCAACCGCCCACAATGGTTAACTATCGATGGCGGATCTAGAGAGTATGTGTCCCGACTTGTAGCGGCATTAGCAATAAAAGGCGCCCAAGTCATTCATGATGAAGCAGTCAGTGTTCATAGGCCCTCGGGCGGATCCGTGAAAATTCAAGTTGCGTGCCGATCAGGGAAAGTCATGGAGTTTGATGACATTGTATTTGCGTGCCACAGCGATCAAGCCCTGAACATTCTTGACAATCCAAGCGCTCAAGAGCGCAGCATACTCTCAGCCATCCCCTATCAAAATAACATCGCCTATGTGCATACTGATGCTAACCTGCTACCCAAAAATAAGCGGGCCTGGGCTGCCTGGAACTACTCCTCAAACTCTAAAAATAGCTCCGGAAGTGATACAGCATCGCACGTTTGCGTCCACTACCTGATCAATAAATTACAACCGCTACCAGCACACCTCAAAGATCACCCGATTATCGTTAGTCTCAATCCCCACAAGAGCCCAAAACCTGACTTAGTACATTCGGTGATTCAATATTCCCACCCATTGTTTGATGCAAATGCCATCAAGAGTCAAAAACAACTCCCCTCCATCCAGGGCCTACACAATACGTGGTTTTGCGGCGCTTGGACAGGCTATGGATTCCATGAAGATGGATTGCGATCCGGAGAACTCGTAGCGGCTGACATTATTGAAGCCCTCAGGGTCAATACTCCAGAAATCGCCATTAAATAAACCATCCAAATGGTACCAACTGCAAATCTCCCAACCATATGCTTTGGAGAAGTACTGCATAAAAGAACGTCACCCAAAATCAATGCGTTTCGGTATGCCGTCTTTTTTCTTCGCATCCCGATGGTCTCAAGAAGCCTCAATCCTGAAATGCTCTCAAAGAATGGGGTTGGCGACAACCGATTCTCATGGATCTCTTTTTATGATGAAGACCACGGCATTGGTGGAAAAAATGCGCTGGCCTGGGTTCGCAATCAGCTTCAGACAGCCAATATTGATGGCATTAATGGGGAGATCTGGCTCCAAACCTTTCCCAGAATTTTAGGATTGGTATTTAATCCAGTCAGCTTTTGGTTTTGTCACACTGCAGAAGGTCAATTAAAGGCCATACTTGCCGAAGTCAATAACACGTTTGGCGGTCGTCATTGCTATCTACTCCAATCAGATCAAACACATTCCATTGCATTTGGCCAAACCCTCATGGCAAAGAAGGTTTTTCATGTCTCCCCTTTTTATGATGTAGCTGGGCAATACCTTTTTCGCTTTATGAGAAAAATGCCTGCCACGGACGCCAGAAATGTTTCTAGAATTGAATATTGGCTTAAGAATGAACTGCAATTAAGCACTAGCATCTCGGGGAGGGAGCTGCCGCTAACGCGTAGAAACATTGCGCGAGCAGTTTTAAAGTTCCCGATGCTAAGCTTTGGCATCCTCTTCAAAATTCATTGGCAAGCCATGAAATTATGGTTTAAAGGTATTACTTTTTACGGAAAGAATCCCCCATCAACTCACAATTAACGTCCTATGCTTAAGCACCAAATTCAATCCGTTATTTCACCCCTCAAAAATATTACGGGGGGACGCCTACACATCACGCTACCAAATCAGGAGCAGATGGAATTTGGCGATCTGGACAATTTTGGTTTAGAAGAAGCGATTGAGTTAAACATCCAATCTTGGAAGGTATTCAAGTACATACTGAATCGAGGGGATATTGGTTTTGCAGAATCTTATATCGATGGCTCCTGGACCACCAACAATTTAGAAGGTGTTCTCAGACTTGCCTTAATGAATAGAGCAATATTGGAATCCCTTATTTATGGTTCCAATTTAGGATCACTACTTTATAAGATTAAACATTTCTTTCGGCGCAACACCCGAACCGGCAGTAGAAAAAATATTCACGCACACTATGATTTGGGCAACCAGTTTTACCAGCTATGGCTAGACCCAACAATGATGTACTCAAGCGCGCTCTATGCTGGGGACTATAGTCAATCATTGGAGGCTGCTCAACAATCCAAGCTTGAGCGGATACTTCGCCAGCTCAATGTTGCAGAAAATGCGCACCTCCTGGAAATTGGGTGTGGGTGGGGCGGATTTATGAATCTAGCTATTGAGCACAATCTCCAGATAACAGGAATCACCCTCTCAACTGAACAAAAAAGCTTTGTTGATGAAAAACTAAGATCCCTGAACCAAAGCCATGCTCACCAACCCAGTCAAGCCCTATTGCTTGATTACCGCGATTGCCAAGATCAGTTTGATGGGATTGCCTCAATTGAGATGTTTGAAGCCGTTGGCGAGTCATACTGGCCCGAATATTTTGCCACCTTATGGCGCTGTCTCAAGCCTGGAAAACGTGCCGTTATACAAACGATTGTTATTCAAGACGGTTTATTTGCTAAATATCGCTCCGCAACCGACTTCATCCAGCAGTATGTTTTCCCAGGCGGGATGCTTCCATCGCCATCCATTTTTCTAAAATGTGCAAATGATGCTGGCCTCAAACTAATCGATCAATATTCTTTTGGTAATGACTATGCGCATACTCTAAGAGAGTGGCGCACCCGATTCAATGACAAGATTGCAGATATTCAAAATCTGGGGTTTAGCGAAGAATTTATCCGTCTTTGGAATTTTTACTTGATGTATTGCGCCGCTGGTTTTGCGCAGAAAGATATTGATGTCATTCAATTCACCCTAGAGAAGCCTTATGTCACCCCTTAATCCAATCTTCAGCGATCTGAAGGGCAAAAATGTTTGGATTATTGGAGCATCATCCGGGATTGGTGAAGCCTGCGCCAAACTGTTCAGCTCAAGAGGCGCTAACTTGGTTATCTCCGCCAGGCGTAAAGATGCCTTACAGCGTATTCAATCTTTATGCCAGAGATCCGATCCAGATCCGTCAGCCATCCACATTATCCCTATCGATGTGAATGATGAACACTCTGTTATGGAGGCCACTGCAGCCACCCTTCAACATTGGCAAAAAATTGATTTACTCCTATTTGTCTCCGGAATCTATGAGCCAATGCGTGCTAGCACTTTTAGCTACCAACAAGCCTATAAAACCATTAACACTAACCTGCTAGGTCTGATGCGCGTTCTAGATGGGGCGCTCCCGCAATTTTTAAAACAAGGAAAGGGGCATATCGCTATCGTATCGAGCGTTGCTGGTTACAGCGGTTTACCAAAATCACTCTCATACGGCCCTAGCAAAGCTGCTTTAATTAATTTCGCAGAATCTTTGTATTACGATCTTGCACCACAGAACATTGGCGTGCACTTAATCTCTCCGGGCTTTGTTGCCACTCCGGCAGTAGCGGTAAATGACTTCGAAATGCCTGCGCTGATTTCTCCTGAAGAGGCTGCAATACAAATTGTTCGTGGTCTTGAACGCGGTGAATTTGAGATTCACTTTCCCAAGAGATTTACTTACTTATTGAAAGTGTTGAGGCTACTTCCTTACAGTATTTATTTTTGGGCTCTCAACAGATTGGTCAAAATATAAAATGCCAGATCACTCCAAAATCACATCCACAGAGAAAGCGCTGCAAGCACTCCAATTGGCGTATGAGAACCTTCGAGAGGATCGCATTGATCAATTACTTTCCCTATATGCAACAGAAGCGCTATTTAAAGATCCATTTCATGAAGTAGTCGGGCGCAATGCCATCAAAACAATTCTGATAAAGATGTATGCGCAACTTGATTCTCCGTCTTTTAAGATTCTGTCCGTTCTGGAGAAGGAATTTGAAGCATCCATTCTTTGGGAATTCCATTTCCGATTTAAACGCTGGGGTGCTAAGCCTCAACGCTTCCGAGGGGTTAGCTGGATTGAATGGAATGAAGATTTTCTCATTCGCTCTCATATTGATTACTGGGATCCCGCTGAAGGCATCTATGAACAGATTCCCTTACTTGGCTCCATGATGCGACTGATTAAGAAAAATGCGTAACTCTAGGAAAATCAACCAACATGAAGCCAACTATCAAAATTGATTATGTATCTGATGTAGCTTGCCCTTGGTGCGCCGTCGGATTCGGGAACCTCTATCAAGCCATCAACCAATTCAGTAATCAAGCAAATTTTGAAGTTCACTTCCGCCCTTTTGAACTTAATCCTCATATGCCAAAAGGTGGTCAAGATGCCATCGAACATCTCACTGAAAAATACGGCCTAACCATAGAGCAGGTGCAAGCCAATCAAGCTGCCATTCGATTAAAGGCATTGGAGTCAGGATTTAGATTTCATCCAGAGGGGCGTAAGCGGGTTTACAACACATTTAATGCCCACCGCCTTTTGTATTGGGCCGCCAAAGAATATGGTTTAGAAAAACAAGCCGTCCTTAAAAAAGAATTGCTAAATACATACTTTTGTTTAGCGGCCGATCTAGATGACCCTCAAAACCTACTGGATGCCGTCGGTCGTGCCAATCTAGATCAAAATATGGCTCAGGCCTTACTCGAAAGTAAGGACTTCTCCAATGAAGTGCGAGAAGAAGAGGCTACCTATACACAAGCAGGTATCCATTCCGTTCCCTCTCTCATTCTGAATGGCCAATATCTTCTACAGGGAGCTCAACCCGCCCAATCCTTTGTGGCGGCGTTTGAGCAACTCCTTGCAAAGCATCCAACAACTTAACATATGAAACGACTACATTGACTTGATTAGCCCAGTAAATGTCCAGTCTTAACAAAGATCATGCACCCTTCTTTGCTATACGGTTGATGCAAACTCATATGGGGACTGCGAATCCATGAGCCGGCTGGATAGCGACCATGCTCGTCCTCAAATACACCCTCAAGCACAAAAATTTCTTCGCCACCGTAATGTTTGTGGGGATTGAAATAGGTTTCAGGCGCCCACCGAACAAGAGTCGATCCAGTACCCTGCCGCATTAGCGGCATCACCGTAAGGCCAGAAACCATCCCCTGGTACCACGGAGCAGTTTGGGTATCAACCACTTCTCTTACTACTTGATCTGAACCAAGGTGCCGCAACTTCACAAATAGGGTGCAACCGGACTCGCTATAGGGCGCATGGGATGACCCAGGGGGATTCATTATGTAAGTCCCAGCAGGGTAACTGCCCATCTCATCATTAAAGACCCCATCTAAAACCAGGATCTCTTCGCCATACTCATGGGTATGTAATGAAAAATGAGAATTGGGTTGGTAACGAACAATTGAGGTTGCCCTTGCCCGCTCCTCCCCAATACGATCCAGCATCCTTCTCTCAACCCCTGGCTGAGGGCTTGGTGTCCACGGCAAATCATGATGATTCAGTACCACTCTCTTGCTATAGTCTTCGTTGATATTCATATATTGCATTTGAGGTATTAGAAAACAAGATGGAGCATACCAAGACAATCGAAAGATTGCTTAAATAGCAATGACGTCAACCAGAGACCATTGCTGCCGCTGAATAATCTCTCAATTTCCAATATGATCAGAGACTATGAATAACATTTTGTCGATTTCCCACCTTTATAAGACCTATCAATCTGGTTTTCAGGCCCTCAAAGACATCAATCTAGAAATATCAACAGGTGAAATCTTTGCTCTATTGGGGCAAAACGGCGCAGGAAAAACCACCCTGATCAGCATTATTTGCGGGATTGTTAGCCCTAGCAGCGGTGAGATTCTGGTTGATGGCAAGGATATTATTCGCGATTACCGCGCTGCCAGAGAATTAATTGCCCTCGTTCCACAAGAACTGGCGACGGATTCTTTCGAAACCGTATGGAATACGGTGACATTTAGTCGCGGCCTTTATGGCAAGCCCCCCAATCCGACTCTGATTGAGGAAATACTCAAAGACCTCTCCCTATGGGATAAGCGTCACAACAAAATTATGACGCTCTCGGGAGGAATGAAGCGCAGAGTCATGATTGCTAAAGCCCTTTCCCACGAACCCAAAATACTCTTTCTGGACGAACCAACCGCAGGCGTTGATGTCAGCCTAAGAAAAGACATGTGGAATCTAGTCAAAACCCTCAAAAACAATGGGACCACCATTATCTTAACCACTCACTACATTGAAGAGGCCGAAGAAATGGCAGACCGCATTGGCATTATTCGCAGCGGCCAGCTCATTATGGTGGATAACAAACTGGCCCTAATGACTAAATTAGGCAAGAAAGAATTAACCTTGGAGTTACAAAATCCTCTGGAAAGCCTACCAAAGGAACTGGATTTACCCGGACTCAGTCTTTCTGAAAATCACTATGAGATCACATATCGGTTTGACTCTAAAGATGAGGACCTCAATATTGCCAAACTATTACAAAAAATAGCCGATCTAGGAATTGTCTTTAAAGATCTCCATACGAAACAAAGCTCGCTAGAAGAGATCTTTGTCAATCTTGTTAATGCAGAGGCGCATACTCATGAAGCTTAACTACTATGGTATTCGCGCTATTTATCGGTTTGAAATGGCGCGAACTCGACGCACTTTGATGCAAAGCGTGATTGCCCCCGTGATCTCCACATCCTTGTACTTTATCGTTTTTGGCTCTGCCATCGGATATCGCATGACACAAATGGAGGGCGTTTCTTATGGGGCATTCATTGTCCCTGGCCTCATCATGCTTTCGCTTCTAACCCAAAGCATATCGAACGCCTCTTTTGGGATCTACTTTCCAAAATTTAGTGGAACCATATATGAATTACTTTCAGCGCCTATTTCGCCATTAGAAATTGTGATGGGCTATGTGGGGGCCGCCGCAAGTAAATCGATTATTTTGGGTCTGATTATTCTTGCTACTGCTGCATTTTTTGTGCCATTACAAATTGACCACCCCTTATGGATGTTATTTTATCTAGTAATCACCTCGATCACCTTCAGTATGATCGGCTTCATTATTGGCGTATGGGCAGATGGATTTGAAAAGCTTCAAGTGGTACCCCTGCTGATCATCACACCGCTAACCTTTTTGGGCGGGAGCTTTTATTCCATTTCAGTTTTGCCACCCTTCTGGCAAAAAGTAGCGCTACTAAACCCGGTCGTCTACCTGATTAGTGGTTTTCGCTGGAGTTTCTATAGCATCCAAGATGTTTCACTGTGGATAAGTTTGCTAATGACAATCGCTTTTTTAGCGGTATCGATTGGAGTCGTCATTTGGATATTTAAAACCGGTTATCGCCTCAAAAAATAGCTTCACCCCATCAACCACAATCGCCGCCCAACTCTTTTAGACAGGCTGCTTCCATGGGTCAACCGGCGACTAACTGTCCAGCGCTACTGAAATACAAGATTCATATTTTTGATATACCATCTTGACACTATTTGAGGAGAATTCCATGCCATCAACACGCAGCTTTGCCGCACAATCTGCAGCTTCACCGCTAGCACCACATGACATCATCCGCAGAGATGTAGGCCCAAAGGACGTGCAAATTGCCATTGAATATTGTGGCGTTTGCCACACTGATATTCATCAATCACGCAATGATTGGGGCGCTAGCAATTACCCAGTAGTTCCCGGACATGAAATTATTGGGAAAGTGACCGCACTAGGATCCGAAGTCAAGCATCTAAAAATCGGGCAACGGGTTGCGGTTGGCTGTTTTGTAGACTCTTGCCACACATGCCCATCTTGCAAAGCCGATCTTGAACAATACTGCATCAATGGCTTTACCGCAACTTATAACAGCCCCACCAAAGATCCCGGTGGATTTACTTATGGCGGCTACTCCAAAAGCATTGTGGTCGATCAGCATTTTGTCTTAACCGTACCAGACAGCCTTGATCCCGCAGGCGCTGCGCCACTGTTGTGCGCAGGCATCACCACCTACTCACCTTTGCGCCATTGGGATGTTAAATCAGGAATGACGGTTGGCATCATTGGGCTGGGCGGCCTTGGTCACATGGGGGTAAAACTCTCTCATGCTATGGGCGCTAAGACAGTGATGATCACCACCTCAAAAAATAAAGCTGCTGATGCAATGAAACTGGGGGCAGATGAAGTGCTAATCTCCACTGATGCCTCTGCTATGCAAGCGATGGCGAACCAATTTGACTTTTTATTGAATACCATTCCGGTACCGCATGACTTTAACCATTACATGCCACTACTGAAAGTCGATGGAACGATGTGCATTGTTGGTTCTGTTGGCCCCACTGCTGAATTAAATACTGGACCACTCATTTTTGGCCGAAAAAGTGTTGCGGGCTCATTAGTGGGCGGGATCAAAGAAACTCAAGAAATGTTAGATTTTTGCGCAAAACACAATATTGTTTCCGAGATCGAACTCATCAAGATGGAGGAAATTAATCAGGCCTATGAACGAATGCTCAAAAGTGATGTGAAATATCGCTTTGTTATTGACATGAGTAGCCTGAATTAATACCTGATTAGCAGAATGTGGCGGAATGGCAGAGTGGTTATGCATGAGATTGCAAATCTCACTACCCTGGTTCGATTCTAGGTTTCCGCCTCCACAATACGATTGCCAATAACAGAGCTCAAGACAATACCAACCCCTAGGTTGGTATTTTATTTCTGTGCAATCATTGCTGGCAATACATCCAAGCCCCGATATAAGGTATTTTTTGACCATACGGGAGATGCATTTTGAGAAATATCTTTTTCAATTAGCGCTTTTAATACAGTACGACATTCCATCAGGGACAAAATAGCGCCTAGACAATAGTGTGCGCCAAACCCAAAAGCTAAGTGCGGAATGGACTCTCTGGAAATATTAAATTCATCGGGAGCATCAAATACCAGGGGATCTCTGTTGGCAGCAGCAATATCCACGATGACTAATTCCCCCGCCTTCATCGAAATACCCCGATAAGCAATATCGTTACGAACCAGTCTGCCTGTATATTGAACTGGGCACTCTAGCCGCAATACTTCATTGATGCAATCATCAATTTTTTCGGGATTCGATTTCAAAAAATCAAATTGTTCTTGATTGGTGAGTAATAAATGAATGGCATTACCGATTAAATTACGCGTCGTTTCATAACCGCCAAACAATAAAGTACAGAGTTGAGCCAAGAGAATCTGCCTACCCCTCATCCGGTCTAACGCAAACTCCGACAATAGCTCGTCCAAAATACGATGCTCGTCAGCCACATAACTAGCATCAGTAATTACCCCCTCAAAATAGCAGGCCATTTCACTAACAGCAGATTGAGCCTTCAAAGCGAGCTGACCATCTTCTATGGGGGCACCCAAAAACTCAGCGATGGCATCACTCCAGCGATATATATCTTTGCAATCTGGGTCGATACCAATTAAATAAGCGATGGATTGTGCGGGAACAACTTTTGCTAAATCCGTAATAAGATTCGACGATTTTCCAGCTAGTCCTCCTATTGCATGCCCAACAATATGATCCAATTTGGACTGGAATTCGTTATTAATTGCATTCCTAATTTTTTGAATTAAGAGTGAACGGATTTTTTGATGCTTGCTTCCATCCAAGAAGACTACGGATTGCCTCAATAAACTCTTAAATATCCTCAGGTCACCATCTAGATCATCGCCTGCACTAGTGTTTAACCAACGACCCGCTCTTTGAACAGAAAATTGATCGCTTGCCAAAATTTCTTTGGCAGCCAAATAGTCATCTACAACCCATGCACCGTTCGAGTACTTTGTGGACCATGTAATCATCACTTATTTTACTCAGATCAGATTACCAGCCTAAGCATTCGCCCAGATGGTACCAAAAAGAGAAGACCCACCATTGCTGGGAGGGTCTATTGTTCTTTAAGGTGTTTAATTAATTGGCAGTTGGGCTGCTAGAGCACAATTATTAGTCGCAGGTTTGCCAGCTAGACGATCTTTAATCCATTCCTGAAAGAAGGGTCCTGCAACTCCGGGGGTAGTGAAGTGAGATTGTTCACCCGGTAGTTGCACTCGCTCAACATTACCGCCAGACTGACACATTTGGATCTGATAGAGCTTACCCTGAATAGGTGGCTCTGTTGTATCTTTAGTTCCCCAGTAAATCACCACTGGTGCAACTGGATTGACCGGAGGTACAGAACTCTTAACAAACGCCTGCACCCAAGCAAGAGTATTTGTCGGTGTTGGCTTAAGTAACCTTGTGAAATCTTTTCCGTATGAAAAAACAATGGTATCCGCAGCAGCATGCACGCACTTATTTCCATAAACCTCTTGGACTACTTTTACACCTTCATCAGTCAACAGGTCAGAAAGTTTTAAATTGGAATATGCAGCTTGTGTTCCATATAAAGCCATTGAAAAATGAGCAAAACTCAGAATATCTGTTGAAAATGATTTCTGAAGTTCACCCATAACCTTATCTGCTGTAGCTTGGTCAATATCACCTTTTGGCAAACTTGCTGCCATATCGTAAGGAGCTAAAGCCACAAATCCTGCAAATTCAATACCATCTGCGGCTGTTCCAGTCTGGGCAATATATTCAGGCGAACCTGCGGCATTTAAAACCGAACCACCACCCTGAGACCATCCATAGGCAACTGCTTTTTTACCTGCGCCCACTTCCTTTACAGAGCTGGCAGCACGAACAGAATTAATAAGGTCGTGCGACTGCGTCACCGCAACTGCATATTGGTGAACACCACCGCCACCCTGCCCCTGATAATCTGTTGCAACTACTACATAACCTTCGTTAATAAATTCTTGAACCCTCGGAATGCCGTAATCAGTCCAAGAGTTTCCACCAACTAGAAAGTATTCATTCAGGGGCACTGCTGGATTAATAATTTGAGATGGGCCACAGCTTTGTGCAGCCCCTGTAGTGCCATGAGACCATGCTATGATTGGTCTACCTTCTTTAGGCGCTGAACCCACCGGTGCAACCAACAACCCAGTTGATATCGTTTTTTTACCCAATACATCAGAAGAGATATAGGCAATTTTCCATGCTTGCGCACCTTTAATGGCGGTTGCTATCTTTTCCTTCTTGATTACCTGACCCAGCCTTCCTTCAGGAGTCATTTTCATAACGGAGGCGTAAAAAGGCGGCATCGGTGGATCAGCATGAACGGCTGCAATGTTCAGACTCAACAATGCGCCAACAAAAATTGCTGGGAGTTTAGTTTTCATAAGTGCCTTAGATAAATTCATGATGTGGGATGTTATGCTGGGATATTCGCTTTGTACACATGATTTTGCAGAGCAATTGGTACGGGCTGGCTCTCAGATGCAGGAATCATCACTTCAATATAACAAGCGCCATCAAATGTGTTCGCCTTCTCTATTGCGGCATCCAGTTCTGCAACTGTAGAAACCTTGGCGCAGAACCAATTGCGGCAACCCATCGCTCCTGGTAACTGAGCATAATTCCAGTTTTGTAGATCATCATACTGATGACCAATCTCACTCACTACGATTTCCACTCCATAGAGAGCATTATTTAATACAAAGATAATCGGCTTAATACCATAGCGACCCATGATGCCAATTTCATTGGCTGTCAATTG